>QMCE01000132.1_pt1 | contig 32435 bp, 21 predicted proteins | sample 1821851 | NCBI WGS metagenome assembly QMCE01 (sample SAMN09453174, study PRJNA476694) | Termite gut metagenome, whole genome shotgun sequencing project. | isolation source: worker | host: Odontotermes sp. | place: South Africa:Pretoria | collected 2016-01-28 | reverse complement strand
CGTGACCCCGCAATACGGATCGTTCGTTCTGTTGGGCGAGATCGTGATCGACGCCGAATGCGACGTTTACGACAGGCCGTATGCCGGGGATGGCTGCGGAACGTGTACGCGCTGTATGGAGGCCTGCCCGAACGGCGCCATCGTCTCGCCGCGCGTCGTCGACACCGGGCGGTGCATCGCGCGCCTTCTCAACGAGCGAATGCCGGAGGGCATGGAAACACCGCCGGAGATGCTCCACGGTTGGCTACAAGGGTGCGACGAATGCCAGAGCTGCTGTCCGCACAACCAAAAAACGCCGTTCTGCACAAATACCGCGTTCGCCCCGGCCATAGACCCCGCCCTGACCACTCCCGGGTTCTGGCGTTCGCTTACCGGGTCGGAATTCCGGCGCATTTTCGGCGGCACGCCCCTCGCGCGTACCGGGTTCGAAGCTGTCGAATCGCGCATTCGTGCGAACCGGGCGGGGGCGAAGTGAACGGGCCGCACTCTCCTTATTCTCAATCGCCTATACTCCCTTAGGGTATCACGGAAGCCCAACATGTCCGATTTTTTATAAAAAATGGGCGTTTTTTACGTTTTTTTTTCTATTTTTGCACCAATTGGAAAAATAATAACATCTGAATGCCTAAAGTCTATGACAAGGTAACCGGAAACATAAAACCCGAGTGGCTCAAAATCAGGCTTCCGCGAGGCGAGGAGTTTGCCGAAATGGCAAAGATCGTCGAGCAGCACGCGCTGCACACGATATGCAGCAGCGGAATGTGCCCCAATAAGGCAGAGTGCTGGAGCCGGAAGACCGCAACGTTCATGATCCTGGGCGATGTGTGTACGAGGGGCTGTAGATTTTGCGCCACGAAAACGGGCGTTCCGTTACCTGCCGATCACGGCGAACCGCAAAGGGTCGCCGACTCCATTCGTCTGATGGGGTTGCGCCACGCTGTCATCACCTCGGTGACACGCGACGACCTGCCCGATGGCGGGGCTGCGCACTGGGCCGCCGTTGTCGAGGCCGTGCGCGAGGTTAATCCACACACCACCATAGAGTTGCTGATCCCCGATCTTGATGCGGTCGCGGAGCATCTGGATATTGTTATCGCATCGCGTCCCGACATAATCGGCCACAACATAGAGACCGTCGAGCGGCTTACGTCCGAAGTGCGCAGCCGTGCGCGCTACCGCACGAGCCTTGAAACGATACGCTACATCGCGTCGCGGGGCATGGTCGCCAAGAGCGGGATCATGGTCGGAATGGGCGAGACGGAGGAGGAGGTATTGCAAACTCTCGACGACCTGCGCGGGGCGGGATGCCGGATAGTAACCCTCGGGCAGTACCTGCGGCCGACGCTCAGGCATTGGCCCGTGGCGGAGTACGTTGCGCCGGAGAAGTTTGAGAAATACAAGCAAGAGGCGCTCGCTCGCGGGTTCGGCTATGTTGCGAGTGCGCCGTTGGTGCGTTCGTCCTACATGGCCGAGCATGCGTTGAAAGATATAATGTAATGGAGAGGGAGGCCGTTCTATACAGGGACTTGGGGCTGATAGAGTATCAGCAGGCGTGGGATATTCAGACGGGAATATTCGACGGACTGGTGGCGCAGAAGAACGGCGAGAAGAACGACGCCCGGCCGACGTTGCTGCTGTGCGAGCATCCGCATGTGTACACGCTCGGCAAAAGCGGCCACGAGGAGAATATGCTGATCCGCGAGGATTTTCTGGCGAGCATCAACGCCACATACTTCCGCATAGACCGCGGCGGCGATATAACGTACCACGGCCCGGGCCAACTGGTCGGATACCCGATACTCGACCTCGAACGGTTGGGGCTGGGGCTGAAGGATTACATACACACTCTGGAGGACGCGATCATCGAGACGATCGCCGATTTCGGGATACAGGGGCAGAGGAGCGATGGGGCCACGGGAGTGTGGCTGCCGGGCGGAGCGGGACGCCTCCCGCGCAAGATCGCGGCTATAGGGGTGCGCAGTTCGCGTTATGTGACGATGCACGGGTTTGCGCTGAACGTCAATCCGATGCTCGAATATTTCAACTACATAAACCCGTGCGGGTTCACCGACCGCGGGGTGACGTCGATAGACATGGAGGTGCTCAAAATGGTGCCGATGGGAGAGGTGAAACGGAGTTTTACGGGGTACTTCGAGCGGTTGTTCGGGGTGCGGTTGGAGAATACTCTGGCGGAGAATTAAGCGCCCGACAGGGAGCGAGGGATTTTGTGCGTTGGCTATTGCGGCCCGCAGCCACCCCGGGCGAACCGACACCAAGCCGAGCGGCGATCGAGCTTGCTCGAAATCGCCCGAGGCGCGAAGGAGGAAGACGAGCGAAGCGAAGTCAACTTTGGCCGCGCTCCACTGCGTTACTCGCAACCCTCCGCTGGCTGCGAGCCGAGAACTAAGCAGGCCTCCGGCCTGAAAACTGCGCCGCGCTCCACGCGCGGCCGCACAATAACAACGAAGGGACAACCTGAATGTCTCCGCACCAAAAAAGATGAATATGAATTTAAATATAAAAACTAACAACTATGCCTATTGCAAAAAGATGGGTGGTGAAGCCTCAGGGCCGCCCGGAGACGGTGGATTGCCTTTCCGTCTCGTTGGGTATCCCGCGCGTGCTGGCCAACCTGCTCGCACAACGCGGCATAGATACCCCCGGGCAGGCGGAAAAGTTTTTCCGCCCGAGCCTCGAGGACTTGCACGATCCCTTCCTTATGAGGGATATGGACAAGGCCGTGGAGCGTATCGAACGAGCGTTGAGTACGGGCGAGAAGATCATGGTCTTCGGCGACTACGATGTCGACGGGACGACTGCGGTGGCCCTTATGTATATCTTCCTGAGGAGGATGGGCCACGACAAACTGCTGTTCTACATTCCTGACCGCTACACAGAAGGGTATGGGATCTCTTACAAGGGTATCGACTACGCCAAAAAGAAGGGCGCGTCGCTGATAATCGCGCTCGACTGCGGAATAAAATCCGTGGAAAAGGTGGAGTATGCCCGTGAGAAGGGGATTGATTTTATCATCTGCGACCACCACCTGCCGGGGGATACGATCCCCGATGCGGTGGCGGTGCTCGACCCGAAGCGCACGGACTGCACATACCCGTTCAAGGAGCTTTCGGGCTGCGGCGTGGGGTTCAAGCTCGCGCAGGCCTATGCGATCAAGAACGGCGTGCCGTTCTCGGAACTCGAACGGCTGCTCGACCTGACGGCCGTGAGCATCGCGTCGGACATCGTGCCGCTTGCGGACGAGAACCGTATCATGGCTTATTACGGACTGAAACGGCTGAACGAGAAGCCCAACAAGGGCCTGGAGTCGATCATCCGGATATGCGGGATGGAGAACCACGACATAACGATCGACGACATAGTGTTCAAAATCGGGCCGAGGATCAACGCCGCAGGGCGCATGGCCGTGGAGTCGGAAGAGGGGCAGTCGGTTCCCTCGGGCGGTCACGCGGCGGTGAACCTGATGATCGAGCGCGACACGGAGGCCGCGGCCGAGTTCGGCAGCATTATCGACGACTTCAACTCCGACCGCAAGAGCATCGACCGCTCCGTGACGCAGGAGGCACACGACTTTATCGAGGCCAACCCGCAGTTGAAGGAGAAAAAGAGCATCGTGGTCTATAACCCTGAGTGGATGAAAGGGATCGTCGGGATCGTGGCCTCGCGCCTTATCGAGACATATTACAGGCCCACGGTGGTGCTCACGATGAGCAACGGGTTCGTGACCGGCTCGGCGCGCAGTGTGCCCGGGTTCGACCTCTACCAGGCTGTCGAGTCGTGCGCCGACCTGCTGGAGAACTTCGGCGGCCACATGTACGCCGCGGGGATGACGATGAAGCCCGAGAGGGTCGCGGAGTTCACGCGCCGCTTCCAGGCATTCGTCGAGGAGAATATCGACCCCGAGATGCTCGTCCCGCAGGTCGAGGTCGACTCGCCCCTGCTGTTCAGCGACATTACGCCCGACTTCCGCCGCCAGATGGCGATGTTCCAGCCCTTCGGGCCCGGCAACACCGCCCCCGTCTTTATGACCGGCGGCGTGAGCAACCGCGGAGACGCTAAGTTGGTGGGCGCCGAGCGCGAACACCTGCGCGCAGACCTCACCCAGCGCGAGAAACCGAACACCACCATAGCCACGATAGCGTTCCAGCAGCCCTCGCACTACGAATACGTGCGCAGCGGCCGCCCCGTCGACGTCTGCTACTGCATCGTCGAGAACCACTATCGCGGGAAAGTGACGCCGCAACTGCGTATAAAAGATATTAAGATTTCAGGATAGACTTTCATGGGATAACCATTTTAATGTATTTGGCAAAATGACGCCGGAGCATACACATCCTTATTATGGCAAATCGCAGTCATTTGGAAGGCTCTACGACGAGATGGCTCCCCGAATGTTGTTCTATGCGTTTAAAATGACGCAGGACAGACAGGCCAGTGAGGATATTGTTCATGAGGCGTTTGTCTATTATTGGGAAAACCGGCGTAAACTCGAATCGGTGCTCGATATGAAAGCCTATCTTTTTTCCGTGCTCCGGAATCTCCTGCGTAATTACGTGCGCCTGGAATCCAACCGCAAAAGGATACTCGACAAGATGGAACTGCCCGAGATCGACTCGGAAGATCATCTGATGATGACTTCCGAAATATCGGGACAGATCAGGCGCGTGGTAGACCGACTGCCCGCCCAAACCCGGGCGATAATAGAATTGAGCATGGCGGGAATGTCGGTCGGACAAATCTCGGAGCAGATGAACATATCTTCGAATACGGTGAAAACGCTGAAAAAAAGGGGGTACCACTCCCTTCGCGAAAATCTCGGGCATCTGCGCCTGGTTATAGATTTCCTGCTGCTCTCCTGAAAAAAACACATTTCATTCACCCGTTTTTGCAGGCATATTACACATAAGTAAAGATGCCGATAAAAAACGCTCGACATGAAATATTCCCACAAACAACTTACTGTTGCCGATATTATTCTTCGCCGCCTTTCCGGCGCAGACCTTTCACAGGAAGAGGAGTCGTGCCTGTCGCAATGGCTGGGCGAAAAGGAAGAGAACCGGCTTTATCTTGACAGGCTGCAAAACTCCATCTCCCTCGACGACTTCGACAATACGGTCGGACAGTTCGATATTCCGGCTATATGGAAACGGATAGACGGCAGCATCTGGCTGCGCCGTACGCGAAAGCGCCGTTCCCGGGCATTCGTCGCGGCATCGGTGGCGGCGGCGGTGCTGGTCGGCGCGGTTGTGTTCCGGTTCTCAGGTGGCGACGACAAAGCCATCGTATCCCGATATGCATATCCCGAATTGACGATCTCGGGCGGCGAAACATTCGTACTCGACAACAAAGAGCATAAAACGATCCTGGAGCAGAAGGGTGTTTATGTTCAGGAGAACAACAGCCTGTCGCTCGAGAACCTCCATATATCAGGCAGGAGCACCGCCGGGAACGTTTTCGTCTCGCTCGCGGTGCCTCAGGGCGGCGACTATTCGATGACCATGCCCGACGGGAGCGGTGTGAGGCTGAACTCGAGGTCGAAGATCCGCTTCGCTTCCGATTTCGGAAAAGGTACGCGCGAAGTGTGGCTCGACGGCGAAGGATATTTCAATGTTGCCAAAGACGAGAATATCCCGTTTATTGTCCATAGCGGGGGGATCACCACGCGGGTTTTGGGAACATCGTTTAATGTCAACGCATTCGCTTACCAGAATTCGATATTGGTGACGCTTGTCGAGGGGTCGCTGGAGGTCGGATCGAACGACGGCAGTGTTATCCTGGAACCCGGGGAACAATCTGTGTTCGACACGGGGACTGGGGCTTTGGCCAAACATGAAGTGGATACCTCGATCCATACCGCATGGCTGGAGGGGAAACTCTATTTTGTGGGGTATAAGCTCGAAGATATTGTGGAGAGGCTCCAGCAGTGGTATGATTTCGAAATGGTCTACGCGAGCGACGATATTCGCCGGATGCGTTTCTCCGGAACCATCAATAAAAACAACGCATTGAACGATCTCTTCGTTTTTCTGGAAGAAACCGGGTCTATCCGTTTCTCAATCGAAGGGACGACGGTGAATGCATATAAAGTTAAATGAAAAGGGACGGGGATTACGGCCCCGCCCCCGGTCATGACAATACCCGTTAACGAATATTATCACTAACGCAAAAACAAATGTATGGAAAAATCTTGACTAAATCCCATCCGGAGCCAAAGCAGCTCCTGCGGCATGCGCCGGGACAGTCCCAACGGGCCGGCGCATAATGTTCCGCAACAAATCCGGGAGCGTGGGATTACGGCCCTTGCATCCCGGTAAATGCCCACACACAGTTTTATTACTAACGCAAATCTTACTTATGGAAATCATTAATTCATGCAGACCATCCTGCCGCAAAGGCAGGTTATGGAAAACATTTCTGACCATGAAACTTGCGACAATTTTTGTATTCATCAGTTCTCTCTCCCTGAGTGCGGAGACAGGGCCGCTGCAAGGTACTATCAACCTCGAAAAATCCAAAATCACGATCGAAGAGGCGTTCGGCACGATCACCCGTCAACTCGGGTATGACATTTTCTACAATTACGACGAGTTCAACGTGAAAACCGTCATGGAAATAACCGAAACGACTATGAATGTGGAGGAGCTGCTTCAGGTGATCCTCGGTAACGAGTATTCGTATCGTGTGATAGACAACAGTATCGTGATCTCTCCAGCCGCGGTCAGAAATACACAGGCGCAGCAACAGTTGGTGACCATCTCGGGGCGGGTGATGACCAGCGGAGGGGCCCCGCTGATCGGAGCGACCATCATTGTGAAGGGCACTGAGAATGCTGCCAGACCGGTGGCGACGGCGACCGACGCGAACGGTATGTTCCGCATTACGGCCCCCGCCCGGGCAGGCGTGGGTGTGGCCCTCGCGGTTTCGTACATCGGCTATGAAACACGCGAGATAATTTATCAGGGCGAAGAGCTTCTCGAGGTGAGGATGAACGAAAGCGCACAGGTGGTCGACGAGGTTGTTGTCAACGGTATGTGGGAGCGCAAAGCGGAGAGTTTTACGGGATCGGCCGTTACGTTCAAGCAGGAAGACCTGAAGCGCGTCGGCAATCAGAATATTATCGCCAGCCTTAAGAACCTCGACCCGTCGTTCATCGTAACGGAAGACCTCGAGTTCGGCAGCGACCCGAACCGTATGCCGGAGATCACCATGCGAGGCCGCACGACGGTCCCCGACCTCCGGGGCGAGTATTCGATGAGGCAATCGAACCAGCCGTATTTCATTCTCGACGGTTTCGAAGCTTCGCTGCAAACCGTGATGGACCTCGATATGAACAGGGTGCGCAGTGTCACATTGCTGAAAGACGCGGCAGCCAAAGCTATCTACGGCGATAAGGCGGGCAACGGCGTGGTGGTCATCGAGACCATACTTCCCAATGCGGGGAAGCTTTCCATTTCATACAACGGCAGCCTCGACCTGACGGCACCCGACCTTACGAGTTACAACCTGGCCAATTCGGCGGAGAAACTGCAGGCCGAATGGCTGTCCGGAAAGTTTACTTCGTCGGAGACCGGCAGTGTCATTGCCGATAGGATGGAGATGTACCACAACCTGCAAAAAGAAGTGGCGCGCGGCGTCGATACGTATTGGTTGTCCAAACCGCTTCGCACCGGCGTCGGACAGCAGCACTCGATCGGCCTGAGCGGTGGTACCGAGGAGATGCGTTACAGCGCGAACGTGAACTACGACAACAACAAAGGTGTGATGAAAGGTTCGGACAGGGAAACTTTGTCGGGATCGATCACATTGTCTTACAGATATAAAACCCTGAGTTTCAGGAATAATCTTTCGGTGAGTACTAACCGGGGCGACAACTCGCCATACGGCTCGTTCTCCGATTATGCGAATATGAACCCATATTGGAGGACGCACGACGAGAACGGGCTCCTGATCAAATCCTACCCTACCACTGGCCTCAATAGGCCCAATCCTCTTTTCAACGCCAGTTTGGACGTCGTGGATAAATCGTCGTACACTAACATCACAGAAAATTTTTATGCCGAGTGGAGCATATTCGACAATCTGCGGGTGACCGCCCGTGTCGGGATAGCGAGTTCGAACAATGACTCCGACCGCTTCCTGCCGGCCGAGCATACAAGCTTTGCAACCATATTTCCAAGTGCCCCCGACGACGGCTATCTGAAAAGGGGGCAATATTCGAAATCATACGGGAAATCTTTGACCGTCACCGCCGATGCCGGATTGGCGTATTCTATTTCGAAGGGTAAACACCTGATATATGCCAATGCCCTTTGGAATATCTCGTCGAAAAACACCGAAAGCATGTCGGTAAGCGTCCTCGGATTTCCATCACCTTTGCTGGACTACATCACGGCGGGTTATGAATACTCGAACCAACTGCCCAGCGGGTCGGAGTCAAAGATGCGTTCGATCGGCGTCGTGGGGTCGGCGAACTACTCTTACGACAACCGTTACATGGCCGATTTCTCATACAGGGCTTCGGCTTCCTCGCAGGCGGGAAAGGATAGTCGCTGGGGACACTTCTGGTCGGTGGGCTTGGGTTGGAACATCCATAATGAGAAATTTATGGAAAACGCAAGTTTCCTCGAATCGTTCAGGATCAAGGGTTCGCTGGGTATGACCGGTTCGCAGATCTCCGAAGCCTATATGGCCATAGCGACTTACGGATATTTTACCGGTAAACATTACAACGGTGAAATGGGGCAATACCTGCTGGGACTGCCCAACCTGAACCTCAAATGGCAGCAGCAGTACGACCGGAATATCGGTGTCGACATTGCAATGACCAACGGCTTGTCGCTGAATCTGGAATATTATTCGAGAATAACGACCAATCTGCTGACGGATATATTCATTTCTCCCTCCGCCGGATTCCCGTCGTATAAAGAGAACCTCGGGGAGATGGAGAACCTGGGTTGGCAGGTCGGCGCCCAGATGAGGCTATGGTCGAACCCGGCCAAGCGCGCATACCTTAACATTTTCACAGGGCTCGCCAGCAACAAGAACAAGATGCTGAAGATCTCCGACGCCCTTCGCCAGATCAACGAAGAGCAGGATGCAAAGTTTGACCCCACCAGAGTAAATGACCGCAGGCCCGTGGTCAGGTTCGCCGAAGGAGAGAGCATGAGTACCATCTGGGCTGTCAGGTCCATGGGGATCGACCCGATGACCGGCTATGAAGTATTCATGAAGAAAGACGGCTCCCTGGTATACGAGCAGCAGTGGGACCCCGACGATCAAATCGCAGTCGGGGATACCGAATCGAAAATTACCGGGAACATAGGCGCTTCGGCGGAGTATATGGGATTGTCGCTCAACCTTTCGTTCAACTTCAGGTGGGGCGGACAGATCTACAACAGCACGCTGCTGGACAAGATCGAAAAGGTCGATATAGAGAACGTGAACGTCGACAGGCGCGTACTTTACGACAGGTGGAACTCTCCCGGCGACATATCCAGATTCAAAAGCATTAAGAATTACACCGATACAAATCCGACGACGCGTTTTGTGGAGGATCTGAACGAACTGGTATTCTCGTCGGTCAGCCTCGGGTATGATCTCAGCAACCTGAGCTTTATTAAGAAGTCGCCGATAGATCGCCTGACCATGTCGTTCAACATGAATGATATAGGGCGCCTTAGTACAGTCGAGCAGGAGAGGGGGACCGAATATCCGTTCGCCCGCGCGTTCTCGTTCTCGCTTTCAGCCTCTTTCTAACCAGAAAATTACACGAAAATGAAACGTACTATATTAATATTATTCGCAGGATTGTTGACGGCTGCTTTTTCGTCATGTGAAAAGTGGCTGGCCGTGAGGCCCCAGACGGAAGTCGAAGCCGGTGAGAACTTCAAAAGTGCGCAGGGATTCAAGGACGCCCTTGCAGGTATCTATATTCTTATGACCGACAATAATCTGTATGGGCAGGAACTCTCATACGGCATGGTGGACGTTCTCGGGAAACAGATCACCCAGCCGTATCTCGATGCCGGCGACACTGGGGGGGCATATGCTCCATTTTTCAGGTTCGACTATACAACACTCACGGCAGAGAGTACGATCGCCAGAGTATGGAGCAGGATGTATAATGTGATCGCCAACCTCAACCTCCTGATCCTCCATATCGACATGGCAGACCGGACGATGTTCGTGGAAGAGGAGTACAACATGATCCGCGGGGAGGCCTACGGGTTGCGCGCGTTCCTCCATTTCGACCTGCTGCGCCTGTTCGGTTACTCGTACAAGGCGGGCGCCGATAAGTTGGCGATCCCATACGAGACGACTTTCGACAATCGGCTCACCGCATTCTCGACGGTCGCCGACATAATAGAGATGGCGCTGGCCGATCTGGCTGTCGCCGAGCTGTCTCTTGCCGATGATCCGGTGATGGAGGATGCAAGGTTTGGCGGCGGAGACAATGCCGGTACGTGGGGCATGTACAGGCGCAATCGCTTCCAGAAGTTCAATTATTACGCGGTTAAGCTGCTTCAGGCACGCATACACCTGTACAAGGCGGATTATGACGAGGCTTTCAAGGCAGCCGACAAGGTTATCCAACAGGAGGTTTTCACATGGGTGCCGCCCGATGAAGTCACTACGGCCTCGACCGCAACCAGGAACATGATCTTCAGCCAGGAAGTGGTATTCGCGCTTTATATAAGCGATATGAAGACACTTATCAATGGCATCCCAAATGCGGACGGGACCGAGACCAAAGGCTGGGGAACGTACTACAACAAATCGATAGAGCAGTGGAATACTGTTTATGAGACGGAAATATACGGTTTCGATTTCAGGAACCAGTATCTCAAGCAGGACGCGGGGGCCGGCTATTACCCCATCAAACTCCATCAATATTCCTCATCTACAACTACGTACACAAACAGGCTGCCTGTAATGCGTTTGAGCGAGGCTTATTACATCGCGGCGGAATGCAAATTGCATCAGAACGATCCGGGTGCGGCAGTGGGTTACCTCAACACCGTCCGCCGCGCACGGAATATTCTCGTAGATCTGCCGCAGGGAGTGTCGACCGATCAGGTACAGAATGAGATATTTAAGGAGTATGCCAAGGAGTTTCTGATGGAAGGGCAGTTGTACTATTATTACAAACGGCTCGACAGCCGGACGGTACGTTTCTACCCGAACCCCGTGAGCAGCGATAATTACGTCTTCCCGATACCGCTGGCGGAAGAGGAAGGACGTTTCGATGAACAATAAAAATTTATTTGCGATGAAACGAAAAACAGCAATATATCTGGCCTTGGCGCTATCGTTATTCATGGCCGCCTGTGAGAAAAACGAGCCGTTAATGTTCGGTGATTACGGACGGGTTTACTTCGATGAGAGGGGCTCCACATCGTACGGTTATGAGCGGCAGATCTATGAAAAGAATTTCACCTTTACCCTTGTCGCGCTCGACGATACGGAAGCGGAGACGGGGATAAATGTCAGCCTCATGGGGCGGCCGGCCGATCACGACCGCATTTTCAGGGCGGAAGTGGTCAGGGATTCGACAACCGCGGTCGAAGGTACGCATTTCACGCTGCGCGACGGGGTGATGAAAGCGGGGGAACATTTGTCCCGACTGCCGATAACCCTGTACCGCACTCCCGATATACAGGACAAAGCCGTTAAGATCACCCTTAAGATCGCTTCGGGAGACGGCCTCGAACTGAAGGGCGGCGTGAACGAGGCGACGGAACAGGGATTCTTTGTACTGCATGTCGCCGATTACCTGCTCCCGCCACAGTACTGGCCGACGCAATTCGGTACATACAGCGACAATAAATACCGGTTTGTAATGGCCACGCTGGGGATCGCCGACTTCCCGTTCGAAGCAAGGTGGGACTCAAGCCCTTCCTACGGGGCCAAATTTACGGTTTCCCAACTGTTTACGTTCCAATATGAGCTGCGGGAGGCGTACGCCGCATATCGTGCAGCGGGCAACCCGCCGATATGGATGGACGACAATGCGACGGAGAAAGTGGAAATATCATTTTAAAAATTGAAAGGTATGAAATACAAATATTATCTGCTTGCGCTTATGGCGGGACTTATGTCATTCGCCGGATGCTATCAGGACAAGGGTAACTATGACTATGTCGAGCTGAACGAAATAGTTATAGATACCGAGGGCTTCCAGATGGAATACAGGATCATGATGTACGATCAGCTTACGATAGATCCGGTCATTACTTTCACCGGGGGCACGATACCCGAAAGCGATCTGGCCTATGAGTGGCATATCTATCAGGATGGTGCGCCGACGTCATGGGAGGTCGCCTCGATGGAGAAAAAGCTCGATATATCATTCGGGATGGTCCCGGGAGAGTACAAAGTGGTCGTTTATGTCACCGACACGAAGCATGGGATTTCTTCCAGTATGACGTTCGACGTGACGGTCCTGACCGATATTAGCCATGGCATTCTGGTATTGCACGGCGCCGACGGCGAGGGCGATATGGATTATATCATAACCCCGAATATCATTCCCGATGCCACGACTAAACGGGTGGGCAATGTGCTTGGAGCGCAGGGCCGGAAATTGCCGGGCAATCCGCTGACGGTATACCAGCACGCGAGGAACTGGGGCACGATGAATGCTCTGTACGCATCTTCCGACGAAGAATTATTCCTGATAGACTATTCGAACCTTCAGGTTATGTGCGCTTCGGATGAACTGTTCCTGGACAATCCGGCGAATAAAGCGGTGGTGAGAATAGGAACGCAGAACGACAACCGCATATTCCTCACGGCCGACGGGCTTTTGCGTGAGATACAGTCTGCCCGTCCGAGATGGGATTTCGCCCTCGAAGCACCGCTGGCCGTCTCGCCTTTGATCGCGGGTGAGGTCAGGCTGTCGAAGGAGTATACCGTGCCCAGCGGATATTCGGCCCTCTACAGTCCCGTCCTGTACGACTCGGCGGGCAAACGGTTTGTCGGCCGTCAGAGTTATCCGCTCGCGCTGGCGCCGTTCCCCGTACAGCAGGACAAGGCGGTACCTAAACTGGATGAATACGGCGACCCGGTACTCGACGCCGGTGGCAATCCTGTGTTGGAAGTAATACCGAAGGCTTTCGACATCAACAATATCGGCAAAGACATACTTTTCCTGGGGCGTGGGTTCAACTCGGTCCATTACGCTGTGTTCAAGGATCCGGGCCAACCCAACTATTACCTCTATTCGATGGACTTCAATGTCGCGTCGACCCTCGCTGCGACGGACATTCCGAAGAGTGTGAAGGATATGTCGGCGCTGACGGAGATGGCCGGTGCAAAGTTCTTTGTTCTGGAGACTTTGGGAGATGTGCTCCTCTATGGTACCGACAGGAATATTTATGTGTATGACTACGCTGGCTCAGGCACGGCGGCGAAGATCAATGCCGATTTCCCGGCCGGCGAAGAGATAACGATGGTGGAGCTTTATACGCAGGCCCTGGCGCCGAGCACAACAAACGAAAGGGTGCTTTATGTGGCCACATGGGACGGCACCCAGGGTAAACTATATGAGTTCGGGTTCAACCCCGGTAACGGACAGATGACCAGCCAGACGCCGCTGAACGTATTCGAGGGCTTTGGCAAGATAGTCGACATTACCTCGCTTTATCAGTTCTCCCAGGACCCGATCCCAACGAGGTAGAATATGAGGCGTATACTATTATCTATCCTGTGCCTGTGGTCCCTCGGGGCCACGGCACAGGATATTCGACGGCCGTTCGGTTATACGCCCGAAAGCCCGTTGGCGGGCGAGAGCGTCACCATAAGCTATGACAACTCGCTGACCGGTCTCGCCGGCAATACGACCGTCACGGGGGTCATCTGCCTCTGCGACGGGAACGGCTGGAGGGTGGACAACCTCGATATGTCCATGCAAAACGGGATGTGGAGCGGCCGGTATATCCTCCCGGAGGATTGCGTGCTTATGGCGTGCAAATTCTACGGAGAGGACGGGCAGTGGGACTCCGGCCCTTTGGCAGGGCAATACGGGGTGATGGTCGGCAAACTTGTGGACGGGAAACCCATTACACAAAAGGGAGCGCTGTTCCACTTGGGCCTGCTGCGCAGTAAGAGCCTCGACATGTATGCCGTCCCGGATTTTTGTAGTGACAGTGCGAAGATCGAAGACAACGTGATGCAGATGTGGATAGGCAATGAATACCGGGCATATCCCGAGTCGGTCGAGCAAATGGCGTATTTTGCGGCCAAGCTGATCGACAAAGCCTCGCCGGGTGAGTACAACCACCTGTTCCAACAGGATATAGACTACATAATGGGACTCGGATCGCCTGCCGAAATATCGCTTATCCGCGTTGCCGACACCTACAGGAACGTGATGAAGGACGAGGCCCGGAGCCGGGAGGTCGAAGAGATGATCCTCCGGCGTTTTCCCGACGGGATACTTGCGCGCGACAGGATGATATGGGACATATATATCGAAAGGGATCAGGATAAGAAGCTGGCGATGCTGGAGCAGATGATCGAACGTTTCCCCCGGGAAAAATTCCCCGTGCCGCAAACGGATATTTCACGGAATTTCTACGCGCGCATATTCTGGGCGTCGACATACAACAGGATAATGGAGAAAGGGGATTATGAATTTCTGCATCGGATCCTGCCCTTGGTACCCTATTCCGCCCTGCCGGAATATTACTACCGGGTGGTTCAGCTCCAGTTGAAGCACGGGCTTATGACGTACGAGGAGATACGTCCGCATGCCGACGCGATCTGGGCCCAATTCGTCAGGCGCGCGCAAGAGGGCGAGGACCGTTATTACAGGAGCGACAGGCGTTACTCTCCGCGGCAGTGGGCAGAGGAGGTGCGGTCGAGTACGCGGGGCTATGCGGTCACCCACGGCCAGATACTCTACCAAACGGGGGCATATGCCGAGGGTCTTGAACTTTACGAGTCGGTGAAGGATTATTTCAAAGGCGAAGTTTCGGAATTCAATGAAACATATGCCAAACTTTTGGCTGCTAACGGATACGACCAACTTGTTGTGCCGTTCATCGAGCAAAGCGTTTCACTCGATGCCGCCACCCCGGGGATGCTGGCCGACCTCGAAAAGGATTTCCGTGCGAAGAACCCGCAGGGTGATTTCGATGCCTATGTGAACGGCCTGCGCTCGGAGGAGCACGTCGCCGAGTTCGAAAGCAAACTGCTCGCCTCGCTCATAGACCGGGATATAGAACCTTTCGTGCTCGAAGGCATGGACGGCAAGACGGTTGATATGTCGACGCTGAAGGGAAAGGTGATAGTCCTCGATTTCTGGGCCACGTGGTGCTCGCCGTGCAAAGCCGCCATGCCCGGGATGCAGATGGCCGTCGACCGTTATAAAGACAATCCCGATGTGGTGTTCTACTTCATCGACACGGCAGAGTCGGACAAAAATTACAAAACCACTGTCCCTAAATTTATCAACGACAACAACTATACGTTCAACGTACTCTACGACGCCATCGACGAAAACGGCCGCCAGAATGTGGTGTACAACAAATACCGCATCAACGGAATCCCCCACAAAATGATCATCGACCGCGACGGGAAACTGCGCTGGAGCTCCAACGGATACTTCGGCAACCCGCAGGAACTTGTCAACGAAATAGGGTTCATCGTCGATCACCTGCTCGCAGAATAAGGGGGACTGATCGATAAATATTAAAAAATTCGAATAAATGAAGAAATTATTTCTTGCGGCCGCGATCTCCCTGTTGTGCGCCGCCGCTTATGCACAGGATACGGCCACGCCGTTCAAAGTGTCGCCACAGTATCCGACCGGTGGCGGCGAAGTCTCACTTACGTACGATAACAGCCTAACCACGCTGGCCGGCAGCAAGGAGATAACGGGCGTTATCTATATCTGCGACGGCGAAGACTGGACCGTCGACGACCTCGGCCTCGAGTTTGCGAACGGGGTATGGGCGGCCACATATACCCTGCCGGAGAACAGTGTGCTTGCCGCGTGCAGGTTCTACGGTGAGGACGGTGAGTGGGACTCGGGCAGTGGGGCATTGCAGTCTTACGGCATGTTCGTCTACGGTATGAACGGCGACAGGCCGTTCCGCAAGCCCGCAACATGGATGCAGCGCTCGCTGCTGTTCAGCCGCTCGCTCGACAGGTTCACAATCCCCGGCTACCTGCGCGACGAGTACAAGGTGGACGACAAGGAAACATACGAAACCATGCGCTGGGAAGCCATGACACATCCACAGATGGCCGAAACCATGGTATATTACGCAGCCCTGCTGCAAAACTCCTACGAACCCGGCCAGCACAACACAAATCTTGCGGCAGATATAGACGCGCTGCTCGAATACGGGGAGACGAAAGAGATCAACCTTATACGCGCCGCCGAGCTGGCCCGTACGATACTGAAGGACGAGGAGAAGGCGCGGCAAATCGAGGACGCGGTGCTGAGCCGTTTCCCTGACGGCCTGCTGGCGCGCGACGGTGAGGTGAGAAGGATATTCAACGAGAATGTTCCCGAGGTGCGTTTGGCTTTGCTCGGAGAGTTCGTCGAACGCTTCCCGCCCCGGAACTTCACCAAACCCATGACACGCGCCGACGAGATCTATTATTACCGCCTGTACTGGACCGTGCTTCGCGATCTGACCGCAAGGGACGATTTTCTGGAGATACTGAACAGGTACCTGCCGCTGATGACCTATTCAGATGTTGTGGAGACTTATTACCGCGGGGTATATCTGCCTTATGACAAGAGTGTGAAAACAGCGGCCGAGCTGCGGCCTTATGCCGATGCGGTCTATGCCGAGCTGATCAAACGCATACATGGCGGCGAGGACCTCTTTTACCGTATCGGGAAGTCACGCTATTCACCTCGTCAGTGGCGCGAGACGATGATGTACAACGACGGCAAGAATATTCTGGGGCATGCGCAGATATTGATGGAGACCGGCGAGCCGGAACTCGCGCTCGAAACTCTCGAACCGCTCAGGCCGGTTCTCGAAGGTAAAATCTCGGTATTCAATGAAACTTATGCCAGGTTGCTGGTTATAAACGGATACGACGGTTTGGTCGTGCCTTTTATCGAAGAGTGCGTGCTGGTCGACGCCGCGACCCCGGAGATGCTGGAAACACTGCGCATGGATTTCGCGAAGAAAAACCCGGACGGCGATTTCGACCGCCATCTCGAGGGGCTGCGCTCAAAGGACCATGTCGCCGAGATGGAGCAAAAACTGTTGAACCAGTTGGTGAACGAAAAAGTCGACCTGCCCACGATGGAGAGCATCCGCGGCGGCATGGTCGATCTCGGCGAACTCAAGGGGAAAGTGGTGTTCCTCGATTTCTGGGCAACGTGGTGTGCGCCGTGCATGGCCGCGATGCCGGGGGTGAAGATGGCGCTGGACAGGTATGCGGATAATCCCGACGTGGCTTTCTATTTTGTCGATACGATGGAGCGCGGTGCGTCGCCGGAGGAAATAAAGCAATACGTTCCCGGGCTGTTGGAATCGAAAGGATTTCAGGATTTCCACGTGCTCTATGATTTTACCGGCGGCGGCTATAGTGCGTTCAGTAGGAAATTCCACATGAGCGGCATACCCCAGAAGGTCATCATAGATCAGGAGGGCAACGTGCGCTGGGTGTCGGGTGGTTATTTCGGCAACCCGCTCGAACTTGCAAACGAGATCAGTTTCATTATAGATCACCTGCTCGACGAGAAGAAGTGATATTTTGCCGGTCATTATCTTATTACCTCATTACCTCAAAACAAGAAGCGCGATTTGCATCGCGCTTCTTGTTTGTGTCTCGAAGCGTTGAGCGGGGGATCTCCTCCGGTTTATGTTAACGCGCCCTAATCCCCGAACAGCGATTTGTCCCCGGGGCCGTTTTTCTTGGGGCTTTCGTCTTTCATTTTCACTTTCGAGCCGCCGGACGTGTCGTTTTGTATCTTGAAACGGCGGCGGATATAGGCCGGTTCGTTGATTATGCGGTCGATATTTCTGTACCGCGTGTTTTCGGTGACGATGATTATGTCGTTGCCCTCCGGTTTCTCGGCCGCCGTTCCGCGTTTGTCGAACGGGTTCTTGGGTGGTATCCACTTCCCCCGTTCACCACGCTTGGCGATCGGTTGGAACGAGCCTGTTTTACCGTCCTCGGTAGGCTTGAAGCCCGTTGCGATCACGATCAGTTCGAGTTCGTCGTCCAGCAGTTCGTTCTTGTTCGCACCCCAGATCACGTTGGCGTTCTTGCCCGCCTTCGACTGTATGTAGTCGAGTATCTCCATCGACTCGGCGAGGGTCACCTCCCTGTCGCCGTACGAAATATTGAACAGGATGCTCGTCGCGCCCTCCAGCGAGTTGTAGTTCAGCAGGGGCGAGGAGAGCGCCGCCGTCGACACCTCCCTCACGCGGTCTTCGCCGCTGGCCTTGCCCGAGCCCATCAGCGCGATGCCGCTGTCCTTCATCACCGTCGTCACATCGGCAAAGTCGACGTTCACGATACCCGGGCGGGTGATGATCTCGGCGATGCCCTTGGCGGCCGTGGCGAGTATGTCGTTGGCGCGGCCGAAAGCCTCGGTGATCGGCAGTTCGCCGTATATCTCTTGGATGTTCTCGTTGTTGATGATAAGCAGCGAGTCGACGTTCTTCTTCAGTTCCTCGATCCCGGCCATTGCGTTGCGTATGCGGATCGGGCCTTCGGACTCATAAGGCATCGTCACGATCGCCACCGTCAGAATGCCCATGTCCCGCGCCGCCTTGGCGACGATCGGTGCGGCCCCGGTACCCGTGCCGCCGCCCATACCCGCTGTCACGAAGACCATGCGTGTGCCGTGCAGCCGGAACGTGTCGGTTATCTGGTCGATGCTCGCGATTGCGGCCTCGCGCCCCTTTTCCGGTTTGTTGCCTGCCCCCAGTTCGCCCATCTGCACCTTAACCGGTACAAGGCTGCGGTCGAGGGCCTGCTTGTCGGTGTTGGCAACCATGAACGCCACGTCCTGGATACCCAGGTCGAACATGTGGTTCACCGCGTTGCCGCCCGCGCCGCCGATACCGGCCACCATGATGATCGATTGCGTAACCGGCTCGAAACCGCCCACCTCTATCAAATTGATCTTTCTTTCCATCGCTTACTTCCTCCCCCTCTGATTTATGTCGGTGGTGGTGTCGTCATCGTCCAGCACGTCGAGGTCGATCGCCTTGGAAATAACCTTGCGCCACTTGCCGAAGATACTCTCGCCCTTTGGTTTCGGTTCGTCCCAGATGTCGTCCTCCTCCTCCTCTTCCTCGTATGCCGGTTTGCGCTTCTCGGGTTTCGGGGGCTTGACCTTTTTCTCTTTTTTCTTTTTCCGGTTGTCGTCCTCCCAATAGGGGTCGTAGTCATTAGTCCGGTCGGTCTCTATTTTTTCGCCCAATTGATCGTTGATGGTCTTCGGGGTGGTGGACCCGCTCTCCGGACGGTGGTGCGGCCGCGGTTCGCTTTTCGCATCGCTGCCGCCGTGGAGCGCCTGCCAGAGCATGCCCACTGCGACCGACAGCCGCGGGTCGTTCACTTTCTCCTTCGACTCCGGAGAAACGAGTATCTCGGGTGTGGCGATCCTCACTTCGAGGCCCGTGCGCTTTTCGAACAGCGTCTTGATCTCCTGAAGGTTGGCCGAACCGCCCGTGAGCACGAGGCCTGCGCCCAACTTGCCCTCGTAGCCGGCCTCCTTGATCTCCTCCAACACGTAATCTATAATGTCGGTCACACGTGCCTCGATGATCGAGGCGAGGTTGCGGAACGAAATGTCCTTATAGTCGTTCGGCGTGCGCCCGGGGATCTTCACCAGCTTCTCGCCGTCGACCATCTCCGCCACCGCGCACCCGTACATCGTTTTCAGGTCCTCGACATAGCGCTCCATGATGCCGTACGAGCGTATGTCGCGGTTGATCGCGTCGGCGCCGATCGGGATCACGCTCACGCTGCGCACTATACCCTCCTGGTATATGCAAAGGTCGGTCGTCCCGGCCCCTATGTCCACCACCGCGACGCCCAACTCCTTCTCGTCGGGGAACGTCACCGCCTCTGCCATCGCCAGAGGGTTGATCAGCATCCGCGTCACCGCAACGTCGCTCTTCTGCATTGCCTTGTCCAGGCGCTGGATGATCGTGTCCTCGCCGATGATCAGGTTGAACGTCGAACCGAGCGTCTTGCCGAACCTGCCCACAGGGTCCATCACCTCCTCGTCGTCGTTGACGATATAGTGCTGCGGGATGGTGTGCATCAGCGTGTACCCCGCCGGGGCCTGCATGTTGCGCATGCTCTCGTTCAGCCTGCGCACGTCCTCGGCAGTGATCTCTCCGTCGCGCCCCGCCACGATCACATAATAGGGGTGCCGCGCGCACTGTATGTGGTTGCCCGAGATGCCGACGTAAGCCTCGCTTACCCTGATACCCAGCCTCTCAACGATCTCCTCAATCGCCGCGCGCACCGCCGCCGATGCCGATTCCACATTCTTCACCTCGCCGCCCGATACGCCGGCCGAATTCCTGACAACGATCTCCTCGATATTAACCTTGCCGCCCGGGGCCTTGCTCCCGATTGCCACGACAACATTGCTGCTGCCCAGGTCGATCGCCACGATGTAGTTCTTTTCCACGTTATGATGTTTTTATTTTTGCCGTCTGGTACTGCGCTTCGAGATGACGATCATAGCCACTATCTGCAAACCACCTGACCGTCGTACCTTATATCTATACGCCTGTAGCTGTCCCACCCCTCGTAATCGAGTACGTTGCGGTAGAAGAGCCGGAGTTTTGCGAGTTTTTCCCATGCACCGTCCACCGTTCCGAGGGCGATAATATGGCTCCCGGCACGCGGAACAAGTTCTATGTCAGGCTCTTTCCACTCGGGTGCCCCCGATTTTTCGCGCACGTCGATCTGCACGATCTCCGCGTTCCAAAAAGGGTCTGCCGACGTAAGTTTTACAAAATTAATCAGTTTAAACAAGAATGTATGGTTTTTGTCCAAAATTTTTCCATCTCCGGCCGGCTCGCGCAGTTCCCCGTACCAACCCGCGTCGAAAGGCAGGCCGAATTTACCTGTCACCACAGGCACATACTCGGCGCATCCCGTCCGTGTGGGCAGTATCCAGAGGTCGTCGGAAATGTAGAAATCCTCGCCGTCGCCGCGCGAAACGCGCATGATGGGCTGCCGTTGCGAGAGGGTTATGTGAAGCGTGCCGCTCTGCTCGGTCCAGGCACGCACATCGCACACGAAAGGCTGCGTCCCGATGACGTCGATTATCCGGTCTGTGTCGACTTCTTCGAGCGGCACTCCCTCCAACGCCACCCCGGCTTCGGCAAGCCAACCGCGCACCACGTCGGGCGAAACGATCTGACGCCGGTCGTAGTCCGTCACCTCGATCTCGGTGCGCACCAACTGCTCGGCGCGCTGCTCGTCGCGGCACCGGCGCGCGGCGAAAACGAGGTAGGCAAGTATCGCCAGCCACACTACGACGCCCAGGGCTATGTTCAGGAAACGTTTCATTGTCAATTTTTCATCGTCAATTTCTCATTGTCCATTGTCAATTGTCAATCGCCTCCGCGATCTCCGCGCAACAGTTCTCTATGTCGCCCGCGCCGAAGGTCACCACCACGTCGAGGTCGGCGCGGGCGGCGAGGTGGGCGGCGATATTTTCTTTATTTACCAGTGTCCACGGCTTATCGACGTGGTCGCCGATTACTTCGGAGGTGATGCCCGCGATCGGCTCCTCGCGCGCGGGGTAGATCGGCACCAAAACCACGTCGTCGGCCAGCGAGAGGGCCTCGCCGAACTCGCGGAGGAAGTCGCGGGTGCGGGTGTAGAGATGGGGCTGGAAAACCGCCGTCAGCCGCCGCCCGGGGAACATCCCCCTGATCGATGATATGGCCGCCGTGAGTTCGCGCGGGTGGTGGGCGTAATCGTCCATATAGACGAGCCTCGGGGTGTTGATCCAGAATTCGAACCGCCGTTTGACGCCCCTGAACCCGGCCAGCGCCTCGCGCAGTTTTTCATCGTCGAACCCCGCCGCCCACATCATCGCCGCCGCCGCAACGGCGTTCTCGACGTTCACCAATCCCGGGATGCCCAGCGTACAGCCGCGCAACTCCCGGTCGGGGAAATGGAGCGTGAAATCGTAATAGCCCCCCTCCCGCAGCCGTATGTCGTGCGCGTGGAAGTCGTCCCGCGCCCCGTCGAGCGAGTAGCGGTATGTCGTGATCCCATCACTGTGCGGGTCGATGTCGGTCCCGCTTTTGAGGATCAGCGTGCCTCCCGGCTTCACCTGCCGGCAGAATTGCCGGAAAGCCTCAAGCATCGTCTCGTGGTCGCCGTATATATCGAGGTGGTCGGCGTCGGCCGAGGTCACCACCGCCACGCCGGGGTGTAGTTGCAGGAACGAGCGGTCGAACTCGTCGGCTTCGACCGCAAGCCGTGGGCCCGCGCCGAGCACGAGATTGCTCCCGAAATTTTTCGAGATGCCGCCCAGGAACGCGCTCCCGCCGCCACCGGCAAGGTGGTTCAGCCAGGCCACGAGCGTTGTAGTAGTAGTCTTCCCGTGCGTACCCGCGACCGCCATCACATACTTGCCCCGCGCCACCTCGCCCAGCATCTGCGAACGCTTGGTGAGCGTGAACCCGTGCGTGCGGAACCATGCCATCTCGGGATGGTCGGCAGGCACGGCGGGCGTATAGACCACGAGCGTGGCCGCCGGGTCGCGGAACTGCGGCGGGATAAACTTCTCGCCGTCTTCATAATGCACGAGCGCGCCCTCCTGTTCGAGTTGCGTGGTCAGGCGCGTCCGTGTCCGGTCGTAGCCTCCCACGGCCTTCCCCTCGTGGAGAAAATAGCGCGCGAGGGCACTCATTCCGATGCCCCCGATGCCGAGGAAATATATGTTTTTATACTGCATCGGCAAGTTCGATTATCATATCGGCAATCCTATCCGCGGAGTCGGGCATGCCGAGGTTTTTTATATTGTCGGAAAGTTGTTGCATACGCTCGACGTTGTCCAACAGGGCTGCGGCTTCGGCCATCACGCGTTCCACTGCGTCGGCGTCGCGCACCATCACAGCGGCGTTCTTAGCCACCAGCGCCATGGCGTTTTTTGTCTGGTGGTCTTCCGAGACGTTGGGTGAGGGAACGAAGATCACAGGTTTGCCGATCAGGCACAGTTCCGAGACCGTGTTCGCCCCCGAGCGCGACACCACGACGTCGGCCGCGGCGTAGGCGTAGTCCATACGCTCGATAAACGCTCCACGCCACACACGCGCTTCAGGGTTCGATCCCGCGTGCCGGGCTTCCATAAAAGCGTCGATCTCGCGCTCATAGTACTTCCCCGTCTGCCAGATCACCTGTACATGACCGCGCGCGAGGATGTCGTCGACATGGCGTTTCATCATTTCGTTAAGCGTGCGTGTCCCGAGGCTTCCGCCGACGATCAGCATCACGGGTTTATCCGCGTGCAGTCCGAAATGCTCCAACGCCTCAGCGCGCCGCGCTTCCACACCCTCGAAACTTCCGCGCATGGGATTGCCGGTGAAAGCGATCTTCCGCGCGGGGAAGAAGCGTTCCATCCCCTCATAGGCCACGCATATCTTCTCCGCGCGGCGGGCGAGCAGCTTGTTGGTCAGGCCCGCGTAGGAATTCTGCTCCTGCGTAAGGGTCGGGATCCCCATCCGCTGTGCGCTCCACAGCACCGGCCCGCTCGCGTAGCCCCCGAAGCCGGCGACCACATCGGGTTTGAACTCACGGATTATCTCTCGTGCGCGCCTTACGCTCCGGACGATCTTCAGCGGCAGTTTCAGGTTGGCCGCTGACAGTTTACGCTGTAATCCCGCCACCGGCAGACCCTTTATCTCATAGCCAAGCGCGGGTATCTTCTCCATCTCCATCTTGCCTTCGGCGCCCACGAAGAGCAGCGTCACCCGGTCGCCAAGCTTCCTTTTCAGCGCCTCGGCGACAGCGACGGCCGGGTAGATATGTCCACCAGTGCCGCCCCCGCTCAATATTATACGGTATTCTTTCATTGTTTGACTTCTTCCGTTTCGTTTATCGTTTTCTCCTGCATCTGGCGGCTGACGCCGAGTATCATCCCTAACGCGATGGAAGTGAAGAGCAGCGACGACCCTCCGAGGCTTATGTAGGGTAGCGGCAGTCCCGTCACCGGAAAGAGGTCGACCGCCACAAGCATGCTCACGAACGCCTGCAACGCGATAAGCACCCCCAACCCCAGCACAAGCAGGCTCGGGAAACTCTTTTCGCACCGCCGGAATATCACGATCGTGCGGTAGAATAGCCAAAGATAAAGGGCTATGACGAGTATCGCACCCACAAGGCCGTACTCCTCGACGATAAACGCGTATGCATAGTCCGAAAATGGCAGGGGCAGGTTGGTGCGTTGAACGCTCTGGCCGGGGCCACGCCCGATGACGCCGCCCGAGGCTATCGCCATCTTCGCGTTCTCCACCTGATGCTCGTTGCGCTCCCTGACAGCTATCTCGTCGGGGGTCATCTCGGCCTTTTCGATCCCCACGAAATTCGCCATGCGGTTCACCCATATCTCAGAACGCCCCAGTTTGAACGCGTACATAACCGCCACGGTCAGCGCGACCGCAACTACCGCCAACCGTAGCACCCGCCATATCTCGCGCCCCCTGACGCGCCCCAGATAGAGCATCACAAGGCAGGTGGAGAACAGAAGCGCCGAGGTCGAAAAGTTTGACCTGAATATCATACCGCAGGCAAGCGCGATAGGCAGCAGCAGCGGCAGCGACATATTGCGCCACACCCACCTGTTCCGCTCCCGCTGTTTATCGCTAACCCGCAGGTTCAGCGGAACGGCCGGGAGCAGGTCCTGCCGGTTTATATCTTTCTGGCGCTTGGCCAACTCACGGGCCAGCACCATCACGAGCGTGATCTTCAGGAAATCGGCGGGTTGGAACGTCACCCCCATAAACCTCAGCGAACGGGTAGCCTCGTTCGCTGAGACCCCGATAAAGAACGTCAGCACCATCAGCCCCAGCGCGCACACGAACAACAGCCGCGTATAACGCGCGTAGACCTGATAATTGAAGCGGTGGATAACGAATATCGCCACGAATCCCAACAGAATGAAAGAGAGCTGGTTGAGCATGTAGAACGAAGTCTCCTTCGAGCGGCTGTAAGCCAGCGGCGCCGTCGACGAATAGACGACCAGAAGCGATATGATAGCCAACGCCGCAATTATGATCCACAACGAGGCGTCACCCCCGAATATGCGGCCTTTGAACAGTTTCTTTTGTTCTATTACTTCCGGTCCTTCCATCTATCGTTCGTTATTTTCGATCCATGTTTTGAACTGCCGGCCGCGGTCTTCGTAATTCATGAACAGGTCGAAGCTTGCGCAGGCGGGTGAGAGGAGCACCGTGTCACCGGTCGTGGCGTGGGCGGCGGCGGCGCGCATGGCATCTTCGAGCGAATGTGTGTCGGCGATCACGGGCACTATACCTCGGAAACTTTCGACCAGTTTTGTATTATCCACACCCATGCATACAAGCGCCTTGACCTTCCGGCGGGCGAACTCTTCGAGGGGTCCGTAGTCGTTGCCCTTGTCGGTGCCTCCTGCTATCCACACCACGGGGCGCGTCATGCTTTCGAGCGCATACCACACCGCGTCGACGTTCGTGGCCTTCGAGTCGTTCACCCACTCCACGCCGTTGCGCTCCGCCACCCGCTCCAGACGGTGTTCGACCCCCTCGAATGCGGCGAGCGTACGTCGGATAGCCTCGTCGGGTACCCCGGCCGCCATTGCCGCCATCGTGGCCGCCATGGCGTTGAGCAGGTTGTGGCGGCCACGCAGACGAATATCCCCGACGGGCATGGAGAACAGCCGCTTGCCGAACCCCTTGACCCAGTGAACCGTGGCCATCATCGCGTCATCCTCCACCCATGCTTCATACAACCATCCCGTTTTCCCGCCCCCCGTGAACCACGCCTGGCGCGCGCGCAATTCGTATTTCGGCAAATAGCGCTCTATAAGGGGATCGTCGGCCGAATAGATGAACAAATCGTTGCTGTTTTGTTCGCGCGCGATGCTCGTTTTGCTCCGTGCGTAAAGCTCGATGTTGTTCTCGTAGCGGTCGAGGTGGTCGGGCGTTATGTTGAGCAGCACGGCGATGTCATTCGGGAAAAAGCCGATGCCGTCGAGCTGGAAACTACTCAGTTCCAGTACATACCAGTCGTAGTGGCCCGTGGCAACGGCGTAGGCGAAACTATTGCCGATATTGCCGGCCATGCAGACGTTGAAGCCCGCCTCACGCAGCATTAGGTAGATGAGCGTGGTGGTGGTGGTTTTGCCGTTCGACCCTGTGATGCCGATCGTGCGTGCGTGACCGATATACTCGCTCGCAAACTGGATCTCCGATAAAAACCGTGCGTTGGTGCGGGCACTCAATTCGACCAGGAGCGGGGCTGTCAGGGGTACGCCGGGGCTTATGACCACTATTCTTAATGTGTCTGCGTTCTCGAAACATTTCTCCGTGTGGCCCCCCTCCTCGAACGGTATGCCCAGCTCGATAAGCTGCGCGCGGTATTTTTCCGCGATCCGCCCCGCGTCGGTGACGAAAACCTCGTGGCCCTGCTTCAGCGCCAGCACTGCAGCGCCGAATCCGCTTTCGCCGCAGCCTATGATCAATATCCGTTCCATTCGCTACCTCATTTTAAGTGTTGCCAGTGCCAATACCACCAACATCAACTGCATGATCCAGAAACGCACCACGATCTTGGTCTCAGGGTATCCCTTTTTCTGATAATGGTGGTGCAGGGGGGACATAAGGAACACCCTGCGGCCCTCGCCGTACCTGCGTTTCGTATATTTGAACCACACCACCTGGATGATTACCGAGAAGCCCTCGATGATGAATACACCGCAGAGCAGCGGAATAAGCAGTTCCTTGCGTATCAACAGCGCGAAGACCGCGATCATGCCCCCGATCGAGAGGCTGCCCGTGTCGCCCATAAAGACCTGCGCCGGGTGGCAGTTATACCACAGGAAGCCGATCAGCGCCCCCATGAACGCCCCCGCGAACACCACGAGCTCCTGGCTCAGCGGAATATACATTATATTAAGGTAGTCGGCATAGATCACATGTCCGCCCAGATAGGCCAGAATGCCCAGCACGGCGACCACCCCCGCCGAAACCCCCGTGGCGAGGCCGTCGAGCCCGTCGGTCAGGTTGGCGCAGTTCGACACGGCGGTGATGATGAATATCGCGCACACAACATAGAGCGCCCATGTTAATATGTCGCTGATCCGCCCGTCGCCCGGGACAAGCCACTCATAGTCGAACTCGTTGTCTTTCACGAACGGGATCGTCGTTTTTGTGGTTTTCAGCGGCTCGGAAAGGTAGATCGAGCGCGTGTTGCCCTCGGCGTCGACAACGTGGGTAAGCTCGGTCGCCGCATCCTGCGATGTACGCTTTTCCTTGATCACGATGTCGGAGCTCACGCACATCACCGTGCCGATAATTATCCCCAGCCCCACCTGCCCGAAGATCTTGAACCTGCCGCTAAGGCCGTCCTTGCGGCCCCGGAAAACCTTGATATAGTCGTCCAGAAAGCCGATCAGCCCCAACCACACCGTGCTTACGATCATCAGTATCACATAGATATTGGTCAGGTCGCCGAACAGCACGATCGGCACGAGAATCGAAGCCAGGATTATCAGCCCCCCCATCGTGGGCGTCCCACGTTTCTGCATCTGCCCCTCGAGGCCGAGTTCCCGTATGTCTTCCCCGATCTGCCTGCGGCGCAGCATCCCGATAATCCTTTTGCCGATGATCATCCCGATCAGCAGTGCCACGATTATCCCCATTGCCGTGCGGAAGGACAGCGACTGCAACATCGCGACCCCCGGAATGTCGTGGGACTGCCTCAAATACTCTACAAGGTGGTATATCATATCTTCCTAATTTTCGAATGCTTTCCGTATCTCTTCCCGGTCGTCGAAGTGGGTTTTCGCTCCGGCGGCATCCTGATATGTTTCGTGGCCTTTGCCGGCGATAAGGATTATATCTCCAGTGGAGGCCATCATGGCTGCCGTGCGTATAGCCTCACGGCGGTCGGCGATCGCGAGGTGTTTGTCGCCCGGCTGTATTCCGGCCCTCATCTGCGAGATTATCTCGGCGGGGTCTTCGAGGCGCGGGTTGTCGGAGGTGATGATCGCCAGATCGCTCTGCGACGCGGCGATATGGGCCATCACGGGGCGTTTCGCGGCGTCGCGGTTGCCCCCGCATCCCACCACGACGTAGAGTTTCTGCCCGGAGGTGCGTATCTCGTTGATAGTTTCTATCACGTTCTTCAGCGCATCGGGCGTGTGGGCGTAATCGACGATCGCCGTCACGTCGTTCCCCGAGCGGATATACTCGAAGCGGCCGTTCACGGGCGTCAGGCGGCTGAGTTCTGTCAACGCTTCCTCCTTGTCCGCACCCAATAGTATCGCCGCGGCGTAGACCGCCAGCAGGTTGTAGGCGTTGAACCTACCGAGGAAACGCACCCACACCTCGCGCTGGTCGATATTGAGCAGCATGCCATCGAAGAGCATCTCGACGATGCGCCCCTGAAAGTCGGCGAAGCTCTGCATGGAGTAAGTGCTAACCTCTGCACGGCTATTCTGCACCATCACGCGACCGTTGCGGTCGTCGATATTGGTGAGCGCGAACGCATTGTGCGGCAGGGCGTCGAAAAAGCGCTTCTTGGCCCGGAGGTACTCGGCGAACGTGCCGTGGTAGTCGAGGTGGTCGTGGGTAAGGTTGGTGAATATGCCGCCTGCGAAGGTGAGGCCAGCGATCCGGTGCTGCGCTACGCCATGTGAACTGACCTCCATAAAACAAAATTCGCACCCGCAGTCGACCAGTTCGGCCACCATCGCATTTAGGCGCACTGCGTCGGGGTTGGTGTGGGTCGACTCGATCACGCGGTCGCCGATGCGGTATTCGACCGTCGAGACGAGCCCCGCGCGGTAGCCCAGGCCGCGGAACATATCGCAGAGCAGGGTCGCCGTGGTGGTCTTGCCGTTCGTGCCCGTCACTCCGACGAGTTTCAATTTTGCGCTCGGGTTTCCGTAGAACTCCGAGGCCACAGGGCCTATAGTGGCCGCGCTGTCGGCGACCTGTATGTAGGTCACGTTTTCGGCGGGTTCCTCCGGCATACGCTCGCATACGACCGCCGTTGCACAGTTCGCTATGGCCTTGTCGATATATTCGTGCCCGTCGGCAAGCGTGCCCAGTACTGCGAAGAACAATCCTCCCGGTTTCACGGCGCGCGAATCCAACGACAGTGAGGTTATCTCCCTGCCGCCGTCGCCCGCGATGGACAGCGTTTCGATGTTTTTTATAAGGTCGGCTATTGTTGCCATATATTATTGTGTTTTATGTCATCCGGCATGGGGCTTTTGCGTTAGCGAAAGTCCGCAGTCCGAAGCCACCCCCGGCGGAGGGCCGCTACATTACATTCCGCAAACCACCGCTGGCTGCGTTCCGAGAACTAAGTCACCGCCCCAATACCAATTTTACACTCTCCCCTTGCACCGTCTGCGCCGTCACGCGTCCCGCCCCGGTGAACCGCACTTTATAGCCCGCGTTTTCGAGCAGGCATATAGCGTCTTTCAGCCCCATCCCGACCACCGACGGCACGACGTTAACGCTGTCACGCAATGGGGGCTCATGCGACCACCAGTCATTGCTGTTGTCGATCGGGTAGGGCAGCGACAACTCCTGTGCCACATGCCGCACCGCGTCCGTGCGACCGCCTTTCAGTTCCTTTTCAGTTGCAGGTTGCCGCACAGGGCCGTAACTCTTGTCATGCAGTTCGATCGCACGGGCGTACACCCGGTCGGCCACCGCCCTGAACACCGGCCCCGCCACCGTCGAGCCATAGAGCCGCTTGCCGCCGCTCTTCTCGTGCGCCTTGATCGCCACGATGCAGCTGTATTTCGGGTTCTCGATGGGGAAATAACCCGTGAACGAGCAGAGCATGTCGAGGCTTCCGTCCAGGTAGCGGTACCCGCGGCCACTCTCTATGACCTGTTGTGCCGAACCCGTTTTCGCGACCGCCGTGTAGGCCGCGCCGTCCATCACCAACCGCCCCGTGCCCGCCTCGACCACGCCCGCCAGCGCGCTCTGCGCATCGCGTATGGCCCGCGTCGAGGCGATCATCCCTATCGTGTCGGGTTCGAACCTCGCCACCGTCTCCCCGTAGCTGCGCACCTCCTTCACCAGCATGGGGCGCATCATCTGCCCGTCGTTGGCCACCGAGTTGTAGAGCGAGAGAATCTGCAGCGGGGTGAACATTGCGTTGTATCCGTATGCCATCTGCACGAGCAGCGTGCCGTGCCAGTTTTGTTTGTCGTCCGGGTGGTAGATCACCCCGCCGCGCTCGCCCACAAGGTCGATGCCCGAGGGCGCGCCCATCCTCAGCGAGTCGCGCACGTATTCCACGAACCTCGCCGGACGCTCGCCGAACACCCTGAGCGCCGACCGCGTGAAACCGATGTTCGACGACTGCTCGAACGTCCCGCGCAGGGTCAGTATCTCGTTCCGGTGGTCGTCGCGAATATCGCGTATACCCACCCGCGCCGACAGCCCCCTGCCGGGGTCGGGACGGCAGTCCACCATGTCGGTTATCTTCATTCCGCCCACCTCCAACAGGGAGAGCAGCGTCGCGAGTTTGAGGGTCGAACCCGGTTCGACGCGCGTGTTGATCGCGTAGTTGAATATCTCGCCGTAGTTGCCGTCGTCCATCCGGCCGAGGTTGCACATGGCGCGTATCTCGCCCGTGGCCACCTCCATCAGTATCACCGTCCCCCAATACCCGTTGTTCGCCTCCAACTGCTCGCGCAGGATGCGTTCGGCGACGTCCTGAATATCGGCGTCGATCGTCGTCACTATATCGTAGCCGTTCACCGGCTCGGTGTTGCCCTCGTCCGGCACGGGGATCCAGAACGACCCCGAGATCTTCTGCTTCATCGTAAAACCGTCCGTCCCCCTCAACAGCGAGTCGTAACGCATCTCAAGGCCCCTCTGCGGCTCGTCGTCGCGGATGATCCCCACCACCGACCGCGCCAGCGAACCCATCGGCAGGAAACGCCTGCTCGATTGCTCGGCGATGTAGCCGCTCTTGTAACGCCCCGCGCGGAAAAGCGGGAATTTCTCGAACTGTTTCTCCTCGGTGTATGAAATCTTCCGGCGGTTGAGCCTCACATAGCGCCTGTTGTCCTTGTCGTCGAAGTTGTCCATAAGCATCGAGCTGTATTGCTCCTGCGATGCGTCGCCGAAGAAACCGGCGAGGCTTGCGGCCAACGGTTCGGCCACGTTCGCGAAGCTGTCGCGGGTCATCGTGAGTACACCGAAGTCCATGCGTATCTCGTATTCCGGGATCGTGGTGGCGAGTATCCGCCCGTCGCGCCCCAGTATGTCGCCGCGCTCGGCGGGGATGCGGAAACGGTCGAAGGTGATGTCCTCGGCCTTTTCGCGCAGGCTGTCGCCGTCGGGGCCGTACTGTATCCACACGACGCGCCCCACGATCATCGTCCCCGCAACGAGGAACAGAACGTAGAGCCACCTCACCCGGCGGAGTATGTCTTTACCTATCGTTCGTTTGCGTTCCATTTTTCTTTTATCCTATGCTCCTCAAAAAGTGGCGGCGAGCGCAGCGAGCCGTATTCTTGCGCCCGGCAGGCGGCCTGTGCGTTGGCAGGGTTGGCTTTAGACAACCCTTGCAGTCCGAAGCCACCCCGGACAGAGGACTGCCCACCACGCGATGCCCTCCCACGACCTCCGCTGGCTTCGGCCTGAAAACTAAGGCTCAGTCACTATTCACCATCCTGCTTCGAGTTCGGTATAACCTTGTTCGGTCTCAGCGACTCGCGCAGCGGTATGCCCCGCCGCCGGAGTTCGACCATTATGTTGCTTTGCCGCGTGGCCCGCATCTTGTCCGATGCTATGGTCATCGACTTGGCCCTCAATTCCTTAACCTGCTCTGTCAGCCGTGCGTGCTCGCGGTAGATATATTGCGTGCGGAAAACGTTCGCTATGTAAATGAACATCAGGCACGCCACGAAGATCATATAGGGATAGGCGCGCGTGACCTCGCTCTTCGACAGGATATTGCCCGAGAGCACCGATATGAGGGTGTTGCCCTTCTTTTTCTCCGCTGACGGTGCCTCCGGAGCGGGTTCGCCGTCGGGCGGAAGCGCCTCACGGGGGTCGGCCGGGTCTTCCCACGGCGCACGCTCCTCCGCGGCCTCCTCCCCGCGCCTCGACTGCCGCCGCGATCTGCGTACCGAGGGTTCGCTCAGGTCGGTATCTTTCCTTCGCCCGGCTTCCGCTTCTATTTCCGTGTCATTCCGTTTCATCATCTCTTCTCTC
>QMCE01000131.1_pt1 | contig 32496 bp, 30 predicted proteins | sample 1821851 | NCBI WGS metagenome assembly QMCE01 (sample SAMN09453174, study PRJNA476694) | Termite gut metagenome, whole genome shotgun sequencing project. | isolation source: worker | host: Odontotermes sp. | place: South Africa:Pretoria | collected 2016-01-28 | reverse complement strand
CGGAAATCACGCTTTTGTTTTTTATTTTGTTTTACATATCAGGGCTTTTTGATATAAAGCCGGTGGGTAATGTTTCCGAGTTTGAAAAGGATAACGCCTTGCGTAAGATTTCCCGTAGTGGTTATTTTAAGTTCCTTGTTTGTACTTGTTATCGGATTTGTCGTTATCGGATCCGTGATTGTCAATGTGGCGCCGCCCGGCTGAACGGATCCGGATTCAACTAAAACGGAATTTTCCGTAACACTCAGCACTCCTGTCGGATCAATGTATCTGTATGTTGCGATTGTTTGATTCGTAACATCTCCGGTTAATTTTACCGTGTCAACGTTTGTTACAATCGCGTATTGTCCGTTTGATGTAATAGATTGCGAACCGTCTTCAACGAGTACCGTGTATTCAATATTACTGCCCGGATTGCTCTGCGCTTGGCTTAAATTTGTATATCCTTCACTGCGCACTTTATTTATTGTGAATAAATAATGATGATTCCGTTTCGTATCCAGGTATTTTTTTGTTATAGGGTCGTAAAAATCCAAGCGATAGTAGGTGGTGTCGCTTGGATTTGGGCCTGTTCCCTTTTTCAGGATGACATGTTGCCGATCTTTATGAAATACATTGTCCAAAACGGCAACTCCTGAACCGGTTTGGGTACTTGATGGGTATTCATAGAAATAGACATTCGTTTCTTGTTCCGTCGCATTTCCTTTCTGTATCAGATAATATTGTTCGTCGGTTTTTATGCCGGGGGAAGATTGGGGTATCCCTGTAATAGTGCCCGAAGGCCGTATATACCCTCCTCTGGCTTGGTTATATACTATGTAATCGACATTTTCTGCAGAAAAACTTTCTGTTACATCAGAAACGCTTGTTCCCATTCGTACTTGTACTTTAGCCACTGCACGTGTCATCTCGCATGTGTATCTTGAGGTCGCCCAGATAAAGTCTCCGTACATGGGAAGATGTTCTCCTCCGTCATAATATGCATTGCTGATTAACGGGAAATAGGTATTTATATTTGCGTATGTGATGCTGGAGACGTTAGGATGCGGGTATGTTTGCGCATCAGAGTTTGCAATACATACAACACGACTTCCGTTTGTCAGCTTAAATGATAATTGGGGAAGCAGTTGGGTTGCCTGGCCGTTACCTACAATATCCGATCCGTCTATAAGCTCGGAATTTAATAATGCGCCCGTGCTGTTGTTAAACTCCAGTACCCATATTTTATCAATCATACATTCGCTGACTGTGGCGGTACTGTAAACATTGATCTTTTCCGCGTCGGGCATGAATAATTTAAGTTCCTGGGTTTCCTCTTGGGGATCAATACCGGGCGCTATCTCATTGTTGCATGCCATGAAGCAAAAAATGCTAAATATAAACAAAGTTATTCTTTTCATTACTATTAGCTTAAAATATTAAAAATATACACTTTTTTCATCAATGTATAAAAAGACGCATCAAAGATAGTCATAATATTCGTAATATCAAAGAAAAAAGGCTGAAATTTTTCATTTTCCCGGTTTGTCAGCGGAAGTTTAACAGAGGTATGCTGATGGTGAACGCCGTACTTTCATATTCCGAACCGTTGAAACCGACAAAAATACCGATACGCCCCAGTTCTCCGAATCCGATGGAGTATCCGGCTTCGCTGTGATTCAGGTGCGGAAGCCACAGGGTGCGGATGTGCAGTGATTCGTTGAACAGGTAACCTTGCATAAAGGGTATCTGTTTTAATAACAGGTAATCGGAAGTGTATGTGACGTGCGCCTGGAGCCATTTGTCGTTGGTTGCATGTGTGTAGTTATCCAACAGGCTGAAGCTATTGTGCAACGATTTTCCGGTGAGAAACATTTCGTTTGTCCGGAAATGTTTGTAATCGGGCAGGTAGGTCCGGCCGGAAGATGTGAATATACCTGTATTTATTTCATAAGATAGCTTGTTGAACAGGTTCAGGCGTATATCCTGAACGACAGATGCTTCCATTTTGGCAAAGGATGAATTGTTTTTATTTCCGAACGCCCTGCTGTAGCTGAGGCTTATGGTCGGGTAGGCGGATTCGTTATAGAATTTACGTCCTTTCCATACACTGTAATAATGTCTCGGCGTATATTCGACTGTGATATCAGCCGTAAACGCTTTGTGGCCGGGCATGATGCCGGGTTGTCCGTGCGGACGGTTAGAATCCGGACGTCCTCCGAAAAAGTGGTAGGAAGTATTATTTTCCAAATCGTTCCTTTTCTCATAGTTTACACTTGTGTTGAGTACCAGTCCGTTTGCAAGATCAACTTTATTAGATAAGCTGATGTATTTTCTGTGATAGAATTTAGCCGTGTTTTGGGCAAAGAAAAGCGACGCCAGCGAGTTTCCGAAACGGCCTGTTCCGTTTCGGCCGGCATAGTCGGCCGTTGTATTTCCGGCTGAAACGACGACTTTTCCGTTTCGCATGGGCGCATACGCCAGTGTTCCGTCTACCGTTGTGTTTATTTTTTTTCTTGCGGTAGTATAATATACGGCAGGAGATATGGACAGCAGCCGGTTGTCGTTGAAGTTTATCCCCGCTTCTGTTTTTTGTCCCAACCAGAAGCCGTCAACAAAATTGTATTCCGGACAGGCCAGTAATATTCCGTCGTATTTGATGTATGTCTTTTTTCCTGTGTTAATGCTTTCGCCTGACAACAGGCCGGAGATCCATCCGGTTGCCGTTCGTTTTTTCCGGGCATCCGTGTCTGTTGAAGATGCGGCGCTTTTTTTCAGGCTGTCGCGCTGTAAATAACTTTGCAATTCTTCTTCGCGTAACGGTAAGTTACGGTGTTCGGCCCAGTATATGGAATCCCTTAACGGCGCGAGGCTGTCGCGCGTGACGATGATCAGCGAGTCGAGGGGACGCCGTTCAAGCTGTCTTTTTTGTTCCCTTACTTCTTCCGATTCAACGGTTTTTTCCATCAATTGCGCCATTTTATAGGCTTCGCGTGTAGAGAGTTTTTCTTTATTTGCAAGTTCTTCCAGTTTGTTCAGGTCTTTCTGTTGTTTCTTTGTCAGCGTTTTGACCGGGGGTACGGACGGTCTTGGGGTGGTGGTTGCAGTATCTTTTGCCGTTATGATGTAATTGTCGTTTGTTTCCAGTTTATTGTATTTGATGGATGTGTAAAATTGTCCTTTTCCTTTGATGCCCAACATGTTGATATTTGCCGACATATCGTATGTCGTCGGCAGGAATGCGCCGGGCCTGATTTCATGGTATGTCAGGTTGAAACGTATGTCGGTTCCGGGTTGCGAAAGACTCAGGTTGGCCTGTTGTATACTCCAGGTATTTTCCACGACATAGAGCCAGCCGCTTACGAGCTGGCCGCTTTTTTTCTTAGGTATGATGCGTATCTTGTTTACGTAACGCCCGTCTTCTTCATACGAATCTTCGAGGCGGAACTTGTATACGGAAAAGGAGCCCGGAGCCAGTAATCCGCTGAATGCGGACGGGGTATAGATATTATTGGTGATCATGCTTAAGGGCACATTGTCGCTAAACTTAAACATATCGGGGATCGTGCTGGATATGGCGGTAACCCGTTGTTCATACTTGTCCGGTTCATGGTATTTTACTTCGTTTTGCATTTCGAGAAGGAACGTTTTTCCTATCATATCCCGGATGTTTTTGTCTTTTATCTGCATTTTTATCAGGGCGGGCACTTTGTCTATTTTGAATGTTCCTTTGATGTATACTCCCGATTCGTAGCTTTTTACCTGATGCAGGTAGTAGGGCGCCCGTGAAATCACTTTCCGCATGATGTCGTAAGCCGGGTCTTCTTTTCCGGGGGTAACGGTCACTTCGCGCATGGCGTATACTTTTTCCTGTAGCTCTACTTTCAGGGTAAGCCCTTCTGCCGGAACGGAAAGGGGGATTGTTTTTCTTTCATAGCCTAAGGAGGAGATCTCGCAGGTATATTCGCCCTGTTCTATTTTTGTGCGAAAATCTCCCTGCCCGTCGGCCATCAGGCCAAGGGTAAGTTCGCGGATGTAGAACGTTGCGTTCGGGATGGGTTGCCCCTTTGTATCAATGATCCGGCCGGTGAGTATCTGTGCGGTACCCGTAACGGCGAATAGCAATCCTGCTATCAGAAAAGTAACCAGTCGCATGGATGAGAGGAGGGGTTTAAACTGCTTTCAGGCTCATGTCAAGGCTTTTGACCGAATGTGTCAACGCGCCTACCGAGATGTAGTCGACTCCACACTCTGCATATTGACGTAAGGTTGCGAATGTAATACCGCCCGACGATTCTATTTTGTATTTTCCTGCAATCCGTTTTACGGCTTCACGCGTGTTGTCTATGTTGAAGTTATCCAGCATGATGCAATCTACTTTTCCGATATGCAGCACTTCGTCTAATTCGTCAAGATTACGGACTTCAATTTCTATTTTAAGATTTTTCCCTTTCTCTTTCAGGTAATGGTGCGCCCGCGTAATGGCTTGTTCGATTCCGCCGGCAAAGTCCACATGGTTGTCTTTCAATAAAATCATATCGAACAGGCCGATACGGTGGTTTACACCGCCTCCGATACGTACGGCTTCTTTTTCCAACATGCGCATGCCCGGCGTTGTTTTGCGGGTGTCTAAAATGTGTGTCCGGGTGCCTTCAAGTTCTTTTACGTAGCGGTTGGTGGTTGTGGCAATGCCGCTCATCCGTTGCATCATGTTGAGGACAAGTCTTTCCGTTTGCAGTATGGATTGTACTTTTCCCTCGATCGTAAAAGCGATCTCTCCTTTTTTTACTTCGGCGCCGTCGTTGATAAAAACTTCCATCCGCATGGACGGGTCAAAGAAATGAAAGATCCGCCGGGCCATTTCCACTCCTGCCAGTATGCCGTCTTCTTTTATGATCAGGCGGCTTTTTCCCATCGCATCAGGGGGGATGCAACAAAGCGTGGTATGATCGCCGTCTCCGATATCTTCCGCAAACGCAAGGGTTATCAATTCATTTATTAGTTCATCCGGAGTTTTTACTTTGTTTATCATCGGCTTTATTTTTGTTTGATTTTGTCAGTTGTTTTTAATCGGATTGAACGTGTGCTACGCTCAATATGTTTTTATTCTATTCGTATGATCTGGAGCAATATTTTACCGTCTTTTGTCGTGTATGTAATATTGACACGGAAATTGCCTTTGTCTGTCGCCAATTTACCGACGAAGAAGCCGGATTCGTTTTTATCTGCGTGATGCGCTACGGTAAAATCGGAAACTTTGTTTGTCCGGAAGAATTCTTTCAGGACGATAATCGCATCGTTTCCGGACCCTTTTTTTACCGTTCCGGAAACGGAGATGTCTACTTCCTCGCTCATTTTGTCTTTCAGCAAGTCTGCATTGCCGGCTTTTATTGCATCGGAAACAGGCGTTATGTCTGCCGCCCGGATACTCAAAACGGAGAGTATGAATGTGATAGCAAAAAAGATTTTTTTCATAGATATGTCCTCCTTATTTTGTTTCACGAAGTAAAGATAGTACAATTTGAATGTAATGACAAATTTAGGCCCATTTTATTTTGTCTTTACCGGGATGCGGTCTATCTTTGTTCATATATTTATGTCCAAAACGGTAAAAGATGAAAGTAGTTTTGCTCGTTACGGGGAAGACGGATGCCCGGTGGTGGAATGAGGCGCTGGCTGATTATACGGGACGTCTGAAGCATTACATTCCTTTTGATGTGGAGGTGATTCCGGATCTGAAAAATGTGAAAAACATGACGGAGGCACAGCAGAGGATACGCGAAGGAGAATTGATATTGAAATATTTACAGGCGGGTGATTGTTGTGTGTTGTTGGATGAGCGCGGAAAAGAATTTACTTCCGGTCAGTTTGCCTTGTACATGGAGAAAAAAATGCAGACGGTTGCCAAGCGGCTTGTTTTTGTGATCGGGGGGGCTTACGGTTTCAGCGATGATGTGTATGCGAAAGCAAGCGAGCGGATTGCCGTCAGCAAGATGACTTTCTCTCATCAGATGATTCGTCCGGTATTTGCCGAACAACTTTATCGCGCTATGACTATCATCCGGGGAGAACCTTATCATCATGAATAACCGGGAATGTACCGGCAAGTAATAAATAGTCGAGGATCGTTATGGCGGCCATCGCTTCCACAATGGGGACGGCACGGGGAATAACACAAGGGTCGTGGCGTCCTTTTGCTTTCAGGATCGTTTCATGGCCATCTTCGTCTACAGTGTGCTGTTCGCGCAATAAGGTGGCTACCGGTTTGAAAGCTACGCGGAAATAGATATCCTGTCCGTTGGAAATGCCGCCTTGTATGCCTCCCGAATGGTTGGTGCGGGTGCTTATCTGTCCGTTATCATTGAAGAATGCATCGTTATGTTCCGATCCGCGATAGAGGGGAGCGTCAAATCCGTCTCCGTACTCGAAGCCTTTCACCGCATTGATGCTTAACATGGCGCTTCCCAGGGCGGCGTGAAGTTTGCCGAAAACAGGTTCTCCGATTCCCGGCGGAACGCCTGTTATGACGCCCGTTATGATGCCTCCGACAGAGTCGCCCTGCGCTTTTACTTCTTTGATGAGGGTTTCCATTTCGGACGCTTTTTGTTCGTCCGGACAACGCACCGCATTTGTTTCCGTCCGGCTCAGATCATAATCTTGATAGGAGCCTTCCAATCGAATGTTTCCGACCTGCGAGGTGTATGCGCTTATCCGTATGTTATTTTTTTTCAGGATCAGTTTGGCGATTGCGCCGGCTACGCATCGCGCGATTGTTTCGCGCGCCGAACTGCGTCCGCCTCCGTGCGGATCGCGTATTCCGTATTTCATCTGGTAGGTATAATCGGCGTGTGAAGGGCGGTAAACCTGCTTCAGGTCATTGTAATCGCCGGAGCGCTGATTTTCGTTCCGTACAATGAAACCTATCGGGGTTCCCGTTGTTTTGCCTTCATAGATACCTGATAAGAACTCAACGTTATCCGCTTCTTTCCGGGGCGTCGTCAACGACGATTGTCCCGGCCTGCGCCGGTTCATTTCGTACCGGATAAAATCCATGTCGATCCGTATCCCGGCCGGACAGCCGTCGATCACGCCTCCTATGGCTGACCCGTGCGATTCGCCGAATGAGGTCAGTCTGAATATGTTTCCGAAAGTATTCAAAACCTTTTTATTGGAAATTATGTATAACTGATGGTATAATAACCGGTCTGTTTTCCGTCGTTTAATGATGGCATCCGCATCCGTTGCGCCCCTCGTCGCTTCCGCATCCTCCGCACGCTTCGTCGTCATCGCCGCAACCGCATTCCCCACAACCGCAACCGCCGGCCATCGCGCTGTTCATTGCCGCAATTTCTTCTTCCGTAGGTTCGTGCACATCCAATACTTCTCCGCTGAAATGTAGTGTTTCTCCGGCTAACGGATGGTTGAAGTCCATCACGATCACCTCTTCTTTCACTTCAAGCACGGAGCCGTTCATGCGTTCACCCTCCGAATTCATCATCGGCAGTGTGACGCCTTCCCTGATATATTCATCGTCGAACTTGCCGTTTACTTCAAAAATATGCTTTGGCAATTCTACGACGTGGTCTTCTGCGTATTCCCCATAGGCATCTTCCGGAATGATGGTAAAGTCGAATTTTGCACCCGGTTCGAGCTCTCTGATATTTTCTTCGAATGCCGGCAGCATGTTGCCGGCGCCGTATATAAATTGTAACGGACGTTCTTTGGTAGCGCGTTCCATCAGTTCCTGTTCATTTTCATTACCTACGTTCAGGTCGTAAGTGACCGAAACAAATTTGTTTTTTGAGATTCGCATAAAATTTTGTTTTAAAATCAGATACAAAGGTAGTGTTTTTTTTATTTTTTCCGGTATTGCGGGTTAAAATACATAGCCTATGCCAAAATCGGCGTAGATAGGATACATCGCAAATGTGATGGTATGGAAGTCGCTTTTGAATATGTCATTCAATCCCCAGGATACATCCGCATGGACATTCAGGTGCTTGAATGCACGCCAGGAAGCTCCGGCCTGAATGCCATAGGCAAAATGCCGGAGTTCGTCGGAAAAATCGTAGACGGCGATTCTTCCGTCCGTAAACTCAATTTTAGAGCCGGTCGGGTCGTTTTCTCTCAGGTAGCCGTCGTAAACATGTCCGGAGAATTCGCCTTCCGTAAGGACGGAAGCATAGGGGCCTGCCCGTAGCGTCCACCGTTTGTTCAGCCGGAAAGCTGCCAATACAGGCAGGGTGATGTAGGTATTACGGACTTTGGTTTCGACGTTGCCGGTCCAGCGTCCGCGAACGGTCTCTCCGCCATCTCCGATGATTTCGGTACTGTAATTTTTGACGCGCGCCTTGGTGGTCATGTTCTTGTTTTCCAGTTTCAGGCCGGTGGTCAGGCCCCATGTACGGCCTTCTCCGAACCATTTGGTGATGTTTGCTTCGAGCGGGACGCTCAGGGTCGGATTATATCCTTTTATTTCCCTTATTTCTTCCGGTAACGGAATGGGCGCCGTTCCGCCGATTCTGAATCCCGCCTTTATTTCGATCTCCCAGCCGAGTGTGATGGATTGCAAAAGACTTTTGTTGCGTTCCGCCTGCGCTTTTGCTGCCGGAAGACTCAGGATGAAAAAAAGCGCGGTACATAGATATTTTGTTGCTTTCACTTGTTTGTATTTAATCGGTTATCGGGTTATAATTGGTTTCGGAATCGAGCGTGATTTCAACTTCGTCGATGTATAGCATACTTCCTGGCGCTCCTTTGAACGTTCCTCCGTTGATACTTGAAGTAAATACCACCGCCAGGTTATATTTCCCGTTTTTCAGTTTTTCGGGATCAATGCTTTTTCCGGGACGATATACGAAGGGTAAATCAAAACGGGTCCATTCGTCTGTTTCCGTTTGGTTTTCGATGATCGCCGCCGAAATGATATTGGGATGTGTCAGAATATTGGTACCGTCAAGCGTGCTTACCGTTTCATCCGTTTCGTACAGAACGGCATAGAAATGACAGATGTCTTTCTGGCCTTCCGCCACATTCCCGTTTTCATAATACGTATCGCCCGCCTTGTATTTGTAGTATCCGGAGAAGGAGGAGGGGACGTAATAAAAAGGAAGTCCGAATTTCGTTGATTTAAGCGGGTTGGTCAGGTCGGTACTAAAGGTGCCGATAAACAGGTTTCCTGCCGCTATCGGCATATTGAACATGGCCCCGAAATCTCCGGTACTACGGGTGACCAGGAGGGCGCATTTTCCGGTATATCCGTTATCGGACCGGATGGTCGGGTAATCGCCGGGGGATAATTTCATGGCAGTTGCTATGAGGGCGAATCCCGGATTCCCGCTTGCCCATTCCATGGTTGTCGCGCCGTTATTTTTTTCTGCGAAAATATAGTATCTGTTGTTTGTTTCGGGAATCGTATCTTCAAAATGATATAAGGTGGATAGCTCGTCTGTGATGTAGGAAACGGTATAATCCTTTTTCCATTGACGGTCTTCGGATGTGACGGTATACGTCTGTGGGGTTGTAAAATTCCGTTGTGTGCCGCCGGCGGGTTCAATGGATGCGCCTTCGGTAATTGTGAATTCCGGCGCTTGCCGGGTGAGGTTCGTGTTGCCTTTGACCAGCAGGGTGACTTTGTCGTTCTGGATGATGGGTTCGCGTTTCAGGATGCTTTCGTCAACCAAACATGCCGTGATATCGGCTTCTGTATTGAGGGCTTCTTTTTGGATGCATGAAGTGACAGGCAGGCAGATTATGAGAAGTAATAAAATTCTTGTCATCGGGTTGTATTTACGTTGTATTTGTATAAATGTTTTTATGTGTTGAGGTTTACGATAAAGAGTACCGGTTGGTCTTCGCTTATCGCTCTTTCCGGATATTTTTTTGAAATGTCTTTTCCTGATTTTATAAAGCAGTAGGATTTGTTGTACATATCCATTGGTTGAAAGTTCGTGATGAATCCTGTCTCAAAGAAGTCATCCTTGAAGCCGTTGGGGAGGATGTATGCCGTAAATTTTTCGTGGTCGTAGCAGAATGTAAAATGTTGTCCGGTGTGGTTGTTGCAGGTCGACATGGTGTGTCGTATTCCCTTTCTTACCGGATAAATACATGCCATACCGGTATGTTTTTCGGGATATAACGATGGATTTTTTTTCCGTTCCGCGATATGGAGCGTGTCTTCCAACAGGTATTTCATATCAGACGGCGGCGAATATGCGTATACTCCTTCTTCGTCTGCCAGCAGTTCGGCAACGCATGGGCCGGTGAATATGCTTTCTCTTCCGGTAGCCGCAATATGTAGGGTTTGTCTGGCTATTTCGTTCATTTCAGCGTCTAATTGATACAGGTCGTGTTTGATTTGAATCGTATCCGGTTGATCCTGATCTTTCGCATACGTTTCGGCCGAAGCCCATAAATATCCGTTATGAAAGGCAAATGCGGTCAGTCTTTGCCACGGGTGTTCAAGTTGTTTTTTGGACAGCAGATTGTTCGCATAGTCGTAGGTGCTGATGTTACGTTGACTGTCTATTGCAATAATCCGTTTGGTATCCGTATTTAATACATATGTTATGATCTGCGTTTCGTTTTCGTCATTTATCTCACCGGCTATCTGACCGATGAATTTTCCGTGAATATCAAAATGGAGCAACCGGTTGTCGCTGAGTAGAAACAGGTGGTTTCCATCCTTACGTACGCGTTGAACATTGCGTATGGCTCCGGTATCCGGCGTTTCCAATGGAACGGAAAGTACCTTTTCGGTAATGTCGGATAATTTTCCCGATGTTTTGATTTTTATCCGGTCGTTTGTATAGGTCTCAACTACTTTATATCCCTGATATGCATAAATCAGGAATAGTAAGGCCAGAAGTGAAAAGCAGCTTTTTTTCATGCGGATTGTGATTCTGTTTTTCTTAACGTAATTTTGTTGTTTTAGTGCCCAAATATACGACAAAAATATATAGGTTGGCATCTTCTTTATAGGCGAATGTTATAAAAAATAATTTTACGAATGGTTTTTCTTACGGATTTGCATTTTCCTGTGAAATTTTTAGTCAGTTTGTTTGGAATTAATAAAAGAAGCCGTATCTTTGCATCCGGAAAAAAACAGAAACAATGATTGCTATTCATAACCTTTCAATTTTGAATTCTATTGACGTCATCGTGGTCTTGTGCCAATATGCGTGAGAAAGGTTTGTGTATAGTTGTATGAAATAATAGAGTTGAGCCTTTCTCTGATGACAGAGAGAGGTTTTTTATTATATTCATAATGATGTTTGTAAGTGGTAATCAAATTAAAAACGACTCATGAAATTAAAGTAATAAAAATGGAATTACGCAGTTCAGTCAGTACACAGGGTCGCCGGATGGCCGGCGCCCGCTCATTATGGAAAGCGAATGGGATGAAAAAAGAGCAAATGGGTAGACCGGTCATTGCTATCGCCAATTCATTTACACAGTTTGTGCCGGGTCATGTTCATTTACACGAAGTGGGGCAACTGGTCAAAGCCGAGATTGAGAAACTGGGTTGTTTTGCGGCGGAGTTTAATACGATAGCTATTGACGACGGTATTGCGATGGGACACGACGGTATGCTTTATTCGCTGCCTTCCCGCGATTTGATTGCGGATAGCGTTGAATACATGGTGAATGCCCATAAGGCTGATGCTATCGTTTGTATCAGTAATTGTGACAAGATTACGCCCGGTATGCTGATGGCTGTTATGCGCCTGAATATACCTGCCGTTTTTGTTTCCGGCGGGCCCATGGAGGCCGGTGAATGGAACGGACAGCATTTAGACTTGATTGATGCCATGATAAAATCGGCCGACAGATCGGTCAGTGACGAAGAGGTTAAAGGGATAGAAGAAAACGCCTGTCCGACCTGCGGCAGTTGTTCCGGTATGTTTACGGCGAATTCGATGAACTGCCTGAATGAAGCGATCGGGTTGGCTTTGCCGGGAAACGGCACGATCGTGGCGACACATGAAAATCGTATCCGGTTGTTTCGTGATGCGGCCAAACTGATTGTTGATAATGCATATAAATATTACCGTGACGGCGATGTTTCCGTGTTGCCGCTTTGTATTGCGACGCGGGAGGCGTTTTTGAATGCGATGACGCTTGATATTGCCATGGGCGGGTCTACCAACACGGTGCTTCATCTGCTGGCAGTGGCAAACGAGGCCGGAGTGGATTTTACAATGAATGATATAGATGCGCTTTCACGCAAGACGCCTTGTCTTTGCAAGGTGGCGCCTAATACCCAGAAGTATCATATACAGGATGTGAACCGCGCCGGCGGCATTTTGTCTATCTTAAGTGAACTTGCAAAAGCAGGATTGTTGGATACGGGCGTGAAACGTGTCGATGGGATGACATTGGGTGAAGCGATTGCAACGTATGATATAACAGCGCCCGGCGTTTCGGATGAAGCGTTGAGAAAATACAGGAGCGCACCGGCCGGTAAATTTAATTTGGTGATGGGTTCGCAGGCGGTTTATTATGACAGTCCGGATAAGGATAGGTCGACCGGATGCATCCGTGATGTGGAGCATGCTTATTCTAAAGATGGCGGATTAGCCGTATTGAAAGGGAATATAGCGCCGGACGGATGTGTGGTGAAGACGGCCGGTGTTGATGAAAGTATATGGCGTTTCAGCGGCCCGGCGAAGGTTTTTCATTCACAGGATGCCGCGTGCGAGGGAATTCTGGAAGGGAAAGTAGAAAGCGGCGATGTCGTTGTTATTATCTATGAGGGACCGAAGGGCGGACCCGGGATGCAGGAAATGCTTTACCCGACATCGTATATCAAGTCGATGCATCTGGGAAAAGAATGTGCGCTTATAACAGACGGACGCTTCAGTGGCGGCACTTCCGGGCTGAGTATCGGCCATGTCTCACCCGAAGCTGCCTCAGGGGGGGCTATCGGACTGGTAAAAGACGGGGATATCATAGAAATAGATATTCCTTCAAGAATAATCCGTGTAAAATTGACGGAAGACGAATTGGCTGTTCGCCGTGCGGCTGAGGAAGCGAAAGGAAAAGGGGCCTGGAAACCGGTTCGCGACCGGCAAATATCAAAGGCTTTGCAGGCCTATTCGATGATGGTTGCCTCGGCCGATAAAGGAGGGGTGCGGGCAATTGACGATGTAAAATAACAAACAACGATGTACACACATGGAATCAAGAAAAATGACCGGTTCGGAGGCGTTGCTTAATACATTAATAACAGAGGGTGTTGAATGCATTTTCGGTTATCCGGGGGGGCAGGCTATTCCGATTTATGACAAATTATATGATTATAAAGATAAATTGCGCCATGTACTTGTTCGTCATGAGCAGGGAGCGACACATGCCGCACAGGGCTATGCGCGTGTAAGCGGAAAGGTCGGAGTCGCACTGGTGACTTCGGGCCCCGGCGCGACTAATACGATAACAGGGATTGCCGACGCCATGCTCGACAGTACGCCGATGGTCGTTATTGCCGGCCAGGTGCCGTCGTCATTGCTTGGCACGGATGCTTTTCAGGAAGTGGATGTTATCGGTATAACGCTGCCTATCACGAAATGGGCTTATCAGGTGCGTCGTGCCGAAGATATCGCATGGGCGGTGTCGCGGGCGTTCTATATTGCATCTGCGGGCCGTCCCGGTCCCGTTGTGATTGATATTTCAAAAGATGCGCAAGTCGGGTTGGTGGATTATGTATATAAACCGGTTGATTTTATACGAAGTTATCAGCCGTGGCCTGAAATAAGTCCGGAAAAGGTGAAGGAGGCGGCTGAATTGATCAATCGTGCGGAAAGACCGTTTGCCCTTGTCGGACAGGGGGTCATTCTGAGTGGTGCGGAGAAGGAACTGAAGTCGTTTCTTGAAAAAGCGGATATCCCTGCCGGTTCGACGATGCTGGGCTTGTCGGCCATGCCGTCTGATTACCGCCTTAATAAGGGAATGTTGGGTATGCACGGCAATATAGGCCCGAACCGCAAAACGAATGAGTGCGATGTGCTTATTGCAATAGGTATGCGCTTTGACGACCGTGTTACCGGCGATTTGAAAACGTATGCCAGGCAGGCTAAGATCATACATCTTGATATTGACGCTTCGGAAATGGATAAAAATGTCAGGGCTGATGTGAAAGTGCTTGGAAATGCTAAAGATACGTTGCGTAAAATAACCCGGCTGTTGAATCCGGCAGAACATGGGAAATGGATAACGTCTTTTGAGCAGGATGAAAAAGAAGAACAGGAGAAGGTGATCGAAAAGGAAATACATCCTCAGGGAGAGCTTCTTCGAATGGGGGAAGTGGTTCGTAAGGTTTCCGAAGCAACGGGAAACCGGGCCATTCTGGTAACGGACGTCGGACAGAACCAGATGATGGGAGTCCGTTATTTTAAATATACGGAGACGCGTAGTGTTGTTACGTCGGGGGGACTTGGCACAATGGGATTCGGACTTCCTGCTGCTATCGGAGCAAAGATCGGCGCTCCGGAACGTACCGTGTGCCTGTTTGTCGGTGACGGGGGACTTCAGATGACATTGCAGGAATTGGGTACGATTATGCAGGAAAAATTAGAGGTGAAAATGATCCTGTTGAACAATCATTTTCTCGGAATGGTTCGTCAATGGCAGGAGTTGTTTTTTGACGAGCGTTATTCTGCGACGGAAATGGAAAATCCCGACTTTGTCGCTATTGCCGGGGCTTTCAGGATCGGTGCGCGCGAAGTGAAAGAAAGGGAGAAACTGGATGACGCCATACGGGAGATGCTGGACTACAAAGGGTCTTATCTTTTGGTTGTTGATGTGGAGAAGAGCGGTATGGTTTATCCGATGGTTCCTGCGGGCGGTTGTATAACGGAAATGCTTTTTTAACAAAATACGATAGATAACGGCAGGCCTCCCGGCTTCATTTTAATTAATCATAGTTGGCTTATGAAATCGACAGGGAAGAAAATAAATAGCAAGAAATCAGCCGGAAAACCGGTAGAAAAAATACCGGAACAGGGCAAGAGACTTTTTACCGTCATCATTTTTTCGGAAAATACGGTGGGGTTATTGAATCAGATTACGATCATCTTTACCCGCAGACAACTGAATATCGAGACGCTTTCGGTCTCACCTTCCGCCATAGAAGGCATTCATAAATTTACGATTACTACATTTGCGGACGAGGTGACGATAGAAAAGGTAGTTAACCAGATAGATAAACGTGTCGACATCCTGAAGGCGTATTATAATACGGATGAAGACCTGGTGTATCAGGAGATAGCCTTGTATAAACTGAGTACGGCGCTTTTTATCCGGATGGATGGGGTCGAGGAACTGATACGGAAATATAATGCCCGTGTGCTGGAAATCAATGAAGATTGTGTCGTATTGGAAAAGAACGGACATTATGAAGAAACGCAGGCGTTATTTCATGAACTTAGCGAACGTATCGGCGTGCTCCAGTTTATCCGTTCCGGACGTATCGCTATCACCAAGAGTAAGGTGGAACGCCTGAGCGATATGCTTGCGGCCATGGAGTCTAAATTGGAGAGAAAAAAATGAATAAACCGGAAAAAATAGGCATATATCATTTTGTAACAGAATCCTATTTGCTGGATTTCCGGGGCCGTATTACGATTCCGATGATCGGCAACTATATGTTGCATGCTGCGTCTAATCATGCTTCGCAACGAGGTTTCGGATTTAGCGACATGACGGAGCGGCATACCGCGTGGGTGCTCTCGCGGTTAGCTATCGAGATAAATCGTTTTCCGGAGATGTCGGAGCCTATCACTTTGTATACGTGGATAAGTGAGGTTGGCCGGCTTTTTACGAGTCGTTGTTTCGAATTGGCGGATAGCGCCGGTCGTCCGGTCGTCTTTGCGCGTTCCATCTGGGCTGCAATAGATATGCAGACGCGCCGTCCGACTCCGTTGGATACTGAGGAGTTGAGTGTTTATGTATCGGACCGGCCATGTCCGGTTGAGAAGCCGGGGAAGATTATTCCTGTCGAAAACGAGACGGAGGGTATTCCTTATCAGGTGAAATACAGCGACCTTGATATAAATGGGCATTTTAACAGCATCAAATATATGGAGCATATACTGGACTTATTTGAGTTGGATTTATTCAAAGAGAAGGAGATACGGCGTTTCGAAATCGCTTACCTGTCCGAAGGATGGTATGGCATGCCGCTTGCGTTGCATAAGCAAGAAATGGAACCGGACAAATATAATATGGCTATCAGCTATGAAGGCAAGGCGGTCTGCCGGGCCATGGCCGACTGGATTAAGAGATAGCGGAAGGATTGAATTATGATTATTTATTTTATTAACATCAATATAAATTAAAAAGAAAATGGCAAAAATGAATTTTGGCGGTGTGGAAGAAAATGTAGTCACCCGCGAAGAATTTCCGTTGGAAAAGGCAAGAGAGGTAATGAAAGATGAAACAATCGCTATTATCGGATACGGTGTGCAAGGTCCCGGTCAGGGATTGAACCTTCGTGATAACGGATTCAATGTCATCGTAGGCCAGCGTAAGGGTGCAACCTGGGAAAAAGCGATTGCAGACGGTTGGGTGCCGGGCGAAACGTTGTTCGAGATAGAAGAGGCATGCGAACGCGCTACCGTTATCCAGTATTTATTGTCTGATGCTGCACAGATAGAATTGTGGCCTGTCGTAAAAAAACATCTTACAGCAGGTAAGGCGTTGTATTTTTCCCACGGTTTTGCAGTGACTTACAAAGAACGTACACAGATCGTTCCGCCGTCGGATGTGGATGTTATCCTGGTAGCGCCCAAAGGGTCGGGAACATCTTTGCGCCGTATGTTCCTTCAGGGACGCGGGCTGAACTCTTCGTATGCCATTTATCAGGATGCGACGGGACGTGCGAAAGAACGTGTGATCGCTTTAGGGATCGGTGTAGGTTCGGGTTATCTGTTCGAAACGACTTTCCGGAATGAGGTTTATTCGGATCTGACGGGCGAACGCGGAACGCTGATGGGAGCGATACAGGGTATTTTGTCGGCGCAGTATGAAGTGTTGCGTGAAAACGGGCATTCTCCGTCGGAAGCGTTTAACGAAACGGTAGAAGAACTGACGCAGTCGCTGATGCCTTTGTTCGCGGAGAACGGGATGGACTGGATGTATGCCAACTGTTCGACGACGGCACAGCGCGGTGCGCTTGACTGGATGGGGCCGTTCCATGATGCGACAAAACCTGTTTTTGAAAAACTTTACAACGAAGTTGCAAGCGGAAATGAAGCGCAGCGTTCGATTGACTCGAATTCTCAACCCGATTATCGTGAGAATCTGAATAAAGAACTGGCCGCTTTGCGTAACAGTGAAATGTGGCGTACCGGAGCCGTTGTGCGTAAGCTCCGTCCGGAGAATAATTGATAAAGATAAGATATAGCCGGAATAATTCTTTTAAAATATAAAGATAATCCGGCTAATTCTTTCGGTTTGTAAGAAAAAGTTCGGAAAAAGTTTTGAATTATTTTGCAGATTAAAAAATAGTATATATCTTTGCATCGCAAAAATGATGATTATGGTACAGCGTATATTACATAACGGTTTGAATATTCATATTGATATTATTTCTATTTTGTTGCTCTTACGGCGAAATGGGAAGTGAGATATGCGCATGTATGTAAACAGGATATATAAAACCTTTCTCACGATGATGATGAGAAAGGTTTTTTTTTGAGGTATTGATTGTTGTCATGAAAAAGTTTATTGAACTTTTATTGCGTTTTGAAATCAGATAATAAATGAAGGGAGAACATCTATGGATAGATTATTTATTTTTGACACGACTTTGCGGGATGGAGAACAGGTGCCCGGATGTCAGTTGAATACGGTTGAGAAAATACAGGTGGCAAAGGCGCTTGAATCGTTAGGGGTCGATATCATAGAAGCCGGGTTTCCGGTTTCGAGCCCGGGTGATTTTAACTCGGTGGTAGAAATATCGAAGGCAGTTACCTGGCCTGTGATCTGCGCATTGACACGGGGCGTGGAAAGAGATATTGATGTAGCGGCCGAAGCGTTGAAGTATGCCAAGCGTAAGCGTATACATACGGGTATCGGTACATCCGAATACCATATAAAGTATAAGTTTAATTCTACGCAGGAAGAGATACTGGAACGTGCTGCGGCGGCTACGCGGTATGCGAAGAAATATGTGGAAGATGTGGAGTTTTATTGCGAAGATGCAGGCCGTACGGATAATGAATATCTGGCGCGTGTTGTGGAAGCGGTCATAAAAGCCGGGGCAACGGTTGTTAATATTCCTGATACTACGGGCTATTGTCTGCCTTCGGAGTTCGGAGCGAAAATAAAATACCTGATGGAGCATGTAGACGGTATTGATAAGGCGATTATCTCTACGCATTGCCATAACGACCTGGGGATGGCTACGGCCAATACAATTGCCGGTATCGCAAATGGCGCCCGCCAGGCAGAGGTAACGATCAACGGAATAGGAGAGCGCGCCGGAAATACTTCGCTGGAAGAAGTCGCCATGATCCTGAAATGTCATAAGCATCTCGGTATAGAAACAAATATCAATACGCAGAAAATCTATTCTACAAGCCGTATGGTATCGAGCCTGATGAATATGCCTGTTCAGCCGAACAAAGCGATTGTCGGGCGAAACGCATTTGCCCATTCTTCGGGTATCCATCAGGATGGTGTCCTGAAGAATGTACAGACGTATGAAATAATAAATCCCAAAGATGTCGGGATCGACGACAATTCAATTGTGCTGACGGCGCGCAGCGGGCGTGCGGCGTTGAAACATCGCCTCCATGTGCTTGGAGTAGAATTGGAACAAGAAAAACTGGATAAGGTATATCAGGATTTTCTGAAGTTGGCAGACCGCAAAAAGGATGTCAGTGATGATGACGTCCTGATGCTTGTAGGCGAAGGACGCAAGGCTACGCACCGTATTAAACTGGAATATCTTCAGGTAACTTCGGGCGTCGGAGTGCTTTCGGTCGCAAGCGTTTGCCTGAATATTGCGGGTGAAAAGTTTGAGGCTGCCGCTTCGGGTAATGGCCCTGTTGATGCCGCTATAAAAGCGGTTAAGATGATCATACATCGCCAAATGACGATCCAGGAGTTTCTGATTCAGGCGATAAATAAGGGTAGTGATGATGTGGGAAAGGTGCACATGCAGGTGGCGTATGACGGAAATGTCTATTACGGTTTTGCGGCTAACACCGATATCATCGCAGCATCGGTAGAAGCCTTTATTGATGCGATTAATAAATTTGTTAAATGAAACCAGTCGGATAGAATTTATGGTTATCTAATTATATATTTGTAAAAAAAACGGTATATGAAAACATTGTTTGATAAAATCTGGGACTCTCATGTTGTTGAAATAGTAGAGAATGGTCCCACTCAGCTATACATTGACAGGTTATATTGTCATGAAGTGACGAGCCCTCAGGCATTCGACGGGCTCCGCGAACGGGGATTGAAGCCGTTTCGCCCTGAACGTATTTTTTGCATGCCTGATCACAATACGCCTACCCACGATCAGGATAAACCGATAGAAGATCCGGTATCTAAAACGCAGGTGGATGCATTGGAGAGAAATACGAAAGATTTCGGCCTGACTTATTTTGGCATGATGCATCCGAAGAACGGCATTATTCATGTAGTAGGCCCGGAACGCGGATTGACGCTTCCCGGCATGACGATCGTCTGCGGAGACAGCCATACTTCTACGCATGGAGCGATGGGCGCTGTTGCATTTGGTATAGGGACAAGCGAGGTTGAAATGGTGCTTGCTTCCCAGTGTATCCTGCAACAAAAGCCTAAAACGATGCGTATCAGTATTGAAGGAGAACTGGGTAAAGGGGTAACGGCAAAAGATGTAGCCTTGTATGTCATATCTGAAATGACAACCGGGGGTGCGACCGGTTATTTTGTGGAATATGCCGGTTCGGTGGTTCGTAATCTTACGATGGAAGGACGGTTCACGTTGTGTAACTTGTCTATCGAGATGGGAGCCCGGGGAGGGATGATTGCCCCTGATGAAAAAACATTTGCTTATATCCGCGGACGTGAGTATGCGCCTCAGGGAGAAGCGTGGGAAAAGGCAATGGCGTATTGGAAGACGCTGAAGAGCGAAGCGGATGCGGTTTTTGATAAGGAGGTTAGTTTTAGGGCCGAAGATATTGAACCCATGATTACGTATGGAACGAATCCCGGAATGGGAACCGGTCTCACCCAGACGATCCCTTCGGCTGAGGCCATGCCCGAAGCAGGCCGTGTGTCTTATCAGAGGTCGCTCGATTATATGGGATTTAAAGAAGGTGACTTGTTGATCGGGAAGCCTGTTGATTATGTGTTTATCGGTTCTTGTACAAACGGGCGTATCGAAGATTTCAGGGAATTTGCTTCCATTGTGAAAGGCCGAAAGAAGGATCCCGCCGTGACGGCATGGCTTGTTCCCGGATCCTGGATGGTAGATGCGCAGATTCGTGAAGAAGGGCTTGATAAGATATTTGAAGAAGCCGGATTTGAGTTGAGACAACCTGGTTGTTCCGCCTGTCTGGCAATGAATGATGATAAAATACCTGCCGGGAAATATTCGGTTTCAACATCTAACCGGAATTTTGAAGGCCGTCAGGGGCCCGGCGCGAGAACGATGCTTGCCAGCCCTCTTGTAGCCGCCGCTGCCGCGGTCACCGGAAAAGTGACGGATCCGAGAACAATGTTATAGCAGGTACGATTAAAATATTATTTAAACAACGAAATAAAAATGAAAGAAAAATTCGGAGTATTATGCAGTACATGTATTCCTCTTCCTTTGGAAAATGTGGATACTGACCAGATTGTTCCTGCCCGTTTTCTGAAAGCGACAACGAAAGAAGGATTTGGTGAGAATCTGTTTCGTGACTGGCGTTATGATAAGCAGGGCAATAAGATTGCGTCATTTGTATTAAACGATCCGAGGTACAGTGGTAAAATATTGGTTGCCGGAAAAAATTTCGGAAGTGGTTCCAGCCGGGAACATGCCGCATGGGCCATTGCAGGATATGGGTTTCGCGTAGTGGTATCAAGTTTTTTTGCGGATATTCATAAAAACAATGAATTGAATAACGGGGTGCTGCCGGTGGTTGTGAGCGAAGCATATCTTGCGGAACTTTTTGATTCGATTTCTAAGGATCCGGAGACAAAAATTGAAGTAAATCTTCCGGAACAGACAATCACCAATCTGGCTACAGGCAGGAGCGAACAGTTTGAAATAGACGGATATAAAAAGCATTGTCTGATGAATGGATTGGATGATATCGATTTTTTGCTGGCGAATCAAGCGAAGATAGAGGCGTATGAGAAAAGCAAAGTTGTTTCGGATGCTTTTTTATAAAAAATGATTTGCCGTATTTACAGAAGATAAAAACAGTAGTAAAAAAATAATAGTATGATAGAGATAATGGACACGACCCTTCGGGATGGGGAGCAAACAAACGGAGTTGCATTTTCCGCGCATGAGAAACGGTCTATTGCACGTTTGTTGATCAGTGAGTTGAATGTAGATCGTGTTGAGATTGCCTCAGCCCGTGTGTCCGAAGGAGAATTTGAATCGGTTAAACGAATTTCGGAATGGGCTGTCAAAGCCGGGTTTCTGGATCGTCTGGAAGTACTGGGATTTATTGATAACGGTATGTCTCTTCAGTGGATCCGGGAGGCCGGATGTCGTGTGGTCAACATGTTGTGCAAAGGCTCTTTTAAACATGTCACGGAGCAGTTGAAAAAGACGCCCGAACAGCATATAAAAGATATTTCAGGGCAGGTTGAGCTGGCTCGCGAAATGGGCATCGACGTCAATGTATATCTTGAAGACTGGTCCGGAGGAATGCGGGATTCGCCCGATTATGTCTATCAAATGGTTGACTCGTTGAAATCTTTACCCATACATCGTTTTATGCTTCCCGATACGCTGGGTGTCCTGAATCCTGAAATGGCGTATGTTTATTGTAAAGATATGATAGAGCGTTATCCGGAATTACATTTTGATTTTCACGCTCATAACGATTACGGTTTAGCTGTCGGTAATGTTTATTCTGCCGTACGCGCGGGTATTAAAGGTATCCATGTAACGATAAACGGGCTCGGGGAACGCGCGGGAAATGCGTCGTTGAGCAGTGTTATAGCCGTGATCCATGATCAATTGAGAGAAAAAACAAATGTCATAGAAAATAAAATCAATCATGTGAGCAAGAGTGTTGAGATGTATTCCGGTATACGTATATCCCCGAACCAGCCTGTCATCGGAGAGAACGTTTTTACGCAGTGTGCGGGGGTTCATGCCGATGGAGATAATAAAAATAATCTTTATTGTAATTCACTTATCCCGGAGCGTTTCGGCCGTACGCGCGAATACGCTTTAGGTAAAACTTCCGGCAAGGCGAATATCCGCAAAAATCTGGAGGCGTTAGGCATTGATCTTGATGACGAATCCATGCGTAAAGTAACGGAACGGGTGATAGAACTTGGGGATAAGAAAGAGATCGTAACACAGGAGGATCTGCCTTATATTATTTCGGATGTTCTTCGTTATGATATGCAGGAGAATAAGATAAAAATATTAAATTATTCATTATCTTTGGCGCAGGGATTACGGCCGGTAGCTACGCTGAAAGTGGAAATTGACGGTAAGGACTATGAGGAAACGGCCACGGGCGACGGACAGTATGACGCTTTTGTGCGTGCTTTACGTAAGATTTACAAATCACTGGACCGTCCGTTTCCGATGCTTACGAATTATGCGGTTTCAATTCCCCCGGGAGGACGTACGGATGCATTTGTGCAAACTATCGTCACATGGTATCACGAAGGCGTTGAGTTTAAGACGCGGGGATTGGATGCCGATCAGATCGAAGCGGCTATAAAAGCTACGGTGAAGATGCTTAATAAAATTGAAAATTAAGATAAAGGCTATGAACAGAACACTGACAATTGCGCTTGTGGCGCATGATAATCGTAAAGCGGATATGATTGAATGGGCTGTGCATAATATGCATTTTTTGTCCGAACATAATCTGATATGCACGGGAACTACGGGAGGGCTTATTAATAAAGCGTATGAGGATAAAGGGATTGATACATGTAATATCAAATGTATGCATTCCGGGCCGATGGGAGGTGATGCGGAGATCGCGGCTATGGTGGTACGGAAGGAAATAGATCTGGCTATATTTCTGATTGACGACCTGAATCCCCAACCTCACGAAGCGGATATCCAAATGTTGTTGCGGCAGTGCCGGGTACATAATGTGCCGATTGCCTGTAACCGTTACAGTGCCGATTTGATGATAACAAGTACGTTGTGGGATGATGATTCGTATGTGCCCATGGAACCTAAGTATGTACATTTTAATAGATTGGAAAGTAAATGAATTTAAATATAGCAGTATTACCGGGAGATGGTATTGGGCCTGAAATTATAGAACAGGCCATGAAAGTAGTGAAAGTAATTTGTGAGAAGTATAATCACGGCCTGGCTTATGAAATGGCTTTGGTTGGCGCATGTGCAATAGATGCTGTCGGTAATCCGTATCCGGATGAGACGCATGCGCTGTGTATGAATAGTGATGCCGTGTTGTTTGGCGCAATAGGTTCTCCTAAATATGATAATGATCCGGCCGCGACGGTACGTCCTGAACAAGGGTTGCTTGCCATGCGGAAGAAACTGGGCTTGTACGCGAATATACGTCCGGTAACGACGTTTCCGTCGTTAGCCCATAAGTCGCCCTTACGGGCCGACCTGGTTAAGGGGGTTGACCTGATTTGTATCCGTGAACTGACCGGAGGTCTTTATTTTGGTCGTCCGCAGGGACGGAGCGAAGACGGAAATACCGCCTATGACACATGTGTTTATTCGCGTGAGGAAATTGACCGGATTGTTCGCCTGGCATACGGATATGCGATGAAACGCCGTAAGAAGCTGACGGTTATAGATAAGGCCAATATATTGGCGACATCGCGTTTATGGCGGGAGGTAGCACAGAAGATCGCCGCGGATTTTCCGGATGTGGAAACAGAATATATGTTTGTGGATAATGCAGCCATGCGACTTGTGCAATGGCCGGGAAGTTTCGATGTGATGGTAACGGAAAATATGTTTGGGGATATCCTGACTGATGAGGCTTCCGTCATAACAGGTTCGCTGGGTATGCTTCCTTCTGCTTCTGTGGGCCTCCATACTTCCGTATTTGAACCGATTCACGGTTCTTATCCGCAGGCGGCCGGCCGGAATATCGCCAATCCGCTGGCTACGATCTTATCGGCTGCTCTGATGTTTGAATATGCATTTGATCTGCAGGAGGAAGGGCGCGTGATACGCGAAGCCGTCGCAGCATCCATGGAAGCGGGTATCGTGACCGAGGATATTTCCTTGAATGAAAAATCATACGGTACATCGGAAGTCGGCGATTGGATTGCCGATCAGATCAGAGGATGATGTATTCGGAGCATCCGGGATTGTGTTGATTCGTATACGGTTGATGTTGGTTTGGAGGCCGGAAAAACGGAGCAGGAGACAGCGCTGTTTCAGAATGTTTCTTTGAGTAGTTTTTCAACGGCTTCTTCGTTATAACCGAGGTCGCGGGCTTTTTTGAAATCAATTGCGGCGGATTCTTTTTCATATTGCGCCAGTTTTACCCTGCCGCGTAGCATATAGAGTTCTGCAGAAGGCTCCGCAGTTGCTTTGAAGATTTTGTTTAAGTCTGCTATTGCGCGTGCGTTACGCTTTGTGAGAAAGTATAGCTCCGCGCGTTCTTCGAGTACGCGCATATTATCCGGGTATTTATCGCCCAGGTAATTGAATATGATTTCACTTTCGTCGTAATTTCCACGCGCTTTTTCGAGTATGGCATAACCGAAACGGCCCAGGAATGTGTCTTTATACGTATCGACGATCATTTCAAAGTCAGCTTGCGCCAACAGAAATTCGCCTGAATTTATGTAGAGCAGTCCCCGGTTATAATGTCCCTGTTCATGCGTAGGATAATTTATGATGAGGGTATTGTAGTCACCGATGGCCTTTTCCGTTTCGTTCATTTCCGTATATAGTTCCGCACGATTTATCAGGATTAATTCATCTTTGGGTCGTTGGCTTAACGCTGCCGTGTATGATATAAGCGCGTCATCTAATTTTCCCTGTCTGCGTTGTATGGTGCCGAGGTTTGTCAGCAGTGCGAAGTTGAATTTGTTGGCCGGTTCAAGTCGCATGGCGGCTTTGAGGGCCTCTTCTGCCGCAGGAAAGTCATTCGCATCGGCATATTCGTAACTTTTTTTTATCATTTCTTCGTACGTCTGTGCTGATAGTCCCTGAGCGCATAATATAATTCCGACAAGTATGACGAATAATATTCTCATATATTAAGTAGTTAAGAAGTTAATTGTACACAGTTGTTATTACGCCGCAAATCTACATAATAAATTGATTGTAAAATCAATCTTAGAAGAAATATAGGTTAAAAGAATAAAATTTTCATTCAAAAATTTGCGTTTTTACCGGAACTGATTGTGAAGAATTGAATAAACGGAGCCATAACTGTGACTCACGCATCTGTCCTGAAAAAATATGATGGCTTTGTATCGGATTATTAAATAATTTGTTATCTTTGCACCCTCAATTTACAAAGCAAAGTTTTATTTAATTATTCAAAGAGAATGGCAACAAAAATTAGATTGCAAAGATTCGGTCGTAAAAACTACGCGTTTTATCAGATCGTAATCGCAGACAGCAGGGCTCCACGGGATGGAAAGTTTATTGAAAGGATAGGTTCTTATAATCCGAACACTAATCCTGCTACAATAGATTTGAAATTCGATAGGGCTTTGTATTGGTTACAGGTAGGTGCGCAACCTACGGACACAACGCGTATGATTTTGTCGCGCGAAGGCGTATGCCTTAAGAAACACTTGTTGGAAGGTGTAAAGAAAGGCGCTTTTGATGAAGCTGTCGCAAATGCAAAGTTTGAAGCATGGAAACAAGAGAAATACACTTCTTTGCAGAAAGTGAAAGAAAATGAACGAGAGCAGAAAAAAGTAACGGCAAAAGCGCTTTTAGAAGCGGAAAAAGAAGTAAACAAGGCGAAAGCGGAAGCATTGGCGAAGAAAAAAGCTGATTTGGTTGCTGAGGCTGCCGCTAAAGCAAAAGAAGAAGCGGATGCTGCTGCCGGAGAGGCTGCTCCAGCCGAAGAAGCTGCTCTTCCGGCAGAGGAAGCTCCTAAAGCCGAAGAAACTTCTGCAGAATAAAGAAAGCCGGATAGAACTAAAAATTGAATAATCCCTGTAACGCAAAGGTTGTGCGTTATGGGGATTATTCGTTTGTTTTATATCCGGGTCAATTATTTGAGGGGCGACTTCTGCGGTAACACCCTCAATAGCCGGTTCGTGGGTGTGATCTCCGGGGACGATATTATCGGCAAGGTTGTGGATATGAAAATTAAAAACTGAAGTAATGCCGGTAAACGTTATCCGTTTTTGTTCTTCGAAAGTAAAAATAATATTTTTTAGAAAGAGAACAATGACCGTGATTTTTTATTTTATATCTTTGTAAAATGTTTGTAAGTCCACACTTATTTACTATAACTTAATATATACACATGAAAAAAAAATCTTTAAATCGGAGAGGGTTTATTAAGAGTTCCGTTTGCGGAGCTATCGGGACAGTATCTGTTCCTGCGTTTATCACCGGATGTACATCAGTTGGTAAAAAAGAAGAAAATACACACTTGAAAGATGTTGAAGTGCCGGTTTTATTGGATAAGGCTCCTGACGGAAAACCACTGAAAGCCGGTCTTGTCGGATGTGGCGGACGGGGCACCGGAGCTGCCGTTGATTTTCTTTCGGCCGGAAATGGTCTGTCGATTGTTGCTTTGGGCGATGTGTTTGAAGAAAAACTGACTGCCTGTCGCCAGGAATTGAAGAATAAGGGCATGGATATACCGGATGATAAATGTTTTCTGGGGTTTGATGCCTATCAAAAGGTGATTGATTCGGACATTGATGTGGTTTTACTTTGTACCCCTCCTGTTTTCCGGCCGATCCATTTCGACTATGCAATAGAAAAGGGTAAACATTGTTTTATTGAGAAACCTTGTGGCGTAGATCCTGTCGGGGCGCGCAAGATTCTGGCGACAGCCAAACGTGCCGAAGCAAAAGGGTTATCCGTTATCAGCGGGACGATCCGCCGTTCTCAGAAAGATTGTGTGGAAACGTACCGCCGTGTGGCCGGAGGCGCTATCGGTCAGATTGTTTCCGCCCATGTAATACGTCATGGCGGTTCGTTGTGGCATATCAAACGCAAACCGGGATGGACGGATATGGAATATATGCTTCGTAATTGGGTGAATTTCTGCTGGACATCGGGCGATCTTGTTGTAGAACAGTTTGTGCATGAAATAGATATGATGACGTGGTTCATGGGAGATATACATCCGGTAAAAGCCGAGGCTACGGGAGGACGCCAACGTCGTGTGACCGGCGATATGTATGATTTTTTCAGCATTGAATATCTCTATGAGAACGGAATACATACGCACTGCACCTCACGACAGATAACCGGTTGTGACAATGATCATAGCATATTGGTTTACGGGACAAAGGGGTATACCAATTGTTTTGATACGATTTTTAATCTGGACGGATCCGTAGCATGGAAATATCCTTATCCGGAAAAAGGGGATGCGGATCAGTCCATGGCGGTTCTTAATCCGTTTGTAGCAGAGCATGTGCGCCTCGTTGCCGCGATACGTATGAATAAACCGGTCAATGATGCGGATAAACATGTACAATCCACATTGATCGCTATGATGGGGCGTATGTCGGCATATACAGGTAAATTTGTAACTTGGGAAGAGATGATGGCTTCAACTATGAAACTGGGGCCTGAGACGTATGCATTCGGCCCGGTTCCGGGTATTCCGGAAGAAATACCTTTGGCAGGAACCGCCGTAGAATAATGCGGTGTGCTTCCGGGAATAATTTAATAATTGTCTTTATTGAACTTCCGGCCGGAATACCTGAAAGAAATGAGGTTGGAAATTCAGTCTAAAAAGGTAGAAATGGAACGAAGAAATTTTATTAAGAAAACATTATTGGCAACGGGAGCCTTATCGGTTGCATCAACCGGAAGTTTTGTTTCGGCGATGGGCTCCTCCGGAAGTTCGGCTACGGATAATACGGACGTTCTTTCTCCGGATGGTCAGATGATATCGGAAAACACTACTCCGTTGCTTAAGTCGATTATGTGGGGGACTGTAGGTCTGCAAGGTTCCGTGCTGGATAAATGTAAGGCTATCAAAGCGGCCGGGTTTGACGGTATTGAGCCGAATAGTCACATGGACAGGAATGAGGTGTCCGATGCGATGAAAGCAACCGGTTTGAAGGCTTCAAGCGTTTGTAATTCGAAGCACTGGGAGTTGTTGTTGTCGCATCCGGATGTGGATGTACGGCGCAAAGGGGTAGACGCGATGATGGTTGCTATGGAAGATGCCATGGCATATGGTACGGATGCTGTTTTGCTTGTTCCGGGAAGGGTAGATGAGCATACTTCTTATGAAGATTGCTGGAAACGCTCGACCGAATGTATTAAGGAGCTGGTGCCTGTAGCTGAAAAAATGCGGGTGAAAATTTGCATAGAAAACGTGTGGAATAATTTTTTACTGAGTCCGGTAGAGATGCGTGTATATCTGGAACAGTTTGACAGTTCTTTTGTTCGCATGTATTTTGACTGTGGCAATATCCTTGTATACGGATGGCCCGAACATTGGATTCCGACATTGGGAAGTCTGATCGGACGAATTCATATTAAAGAATTCAGCAGGCAGAAAGCCGATAAGGAAGGACGTTGGGCCGGATTCAATGCCAAACTAACGGATGGTGACGTCCGCTGGAAAGAAGTAATGGCAACGATCAGGCATCATTATACCGGCGGTTGGCTTACGACCGAACAAGGCAGTTCCAAAACCGCGGAAGAACTGAAAGATTTAAGTAAACGTTTAGATAACATCCTTGCATTGTATTGATTTATATACGTATGCTTATGAAAAACACGAGAATTAAAAAATGGGTTCTTTTTTTATCGGGGTGGTTCGTTGTAGCCTCTGTTTGCGCTCAGGAAAAATATACCTCCGACTGGGCTTCGGTAGACAGCCGTCCGATACCGCAATGGTTTACGGATGCGAAATTCGGCATTTTTATCCATTGGGGGGTATACAGTGTTCCTGCCTGGGGGCCGTTGTATGAAGACGGGGCAAAAGGTATTTATGAGTGTTATTCGGAACATTACTGGAATCGTCTGGCAACGAATAATCCGTTGTTTATTAAACATCATCATGAAATGTATGGCGAATCGTTTAAATATCAGGATTTCGCTTATGATTTTAAATGTGAAATGTTCAACCCGGACGAATGGGCTAAACTATTTCAGGATGCCGGCGCCAGGTATGTTGTGTTGACTTCCAAGCATCATGACGGTTATGCTTTATGGCCGAGCGAATATTCGTGGAACTGGAATGCCGTTGATGTCGGGCCGCATCGTGATATTCTGGGCGACCTCACTGCGGCAGTGAAAAAGACGGGCTTGCATATGGGATATTATTATTCGCTGCTGGAGTGGTTTAATCCGTTATATCAGAAAGATGTGGATACGTATGTAGAGCAGCATATGATTCCGCAGATGAAAGAACTCGTTACCAACTATGAGCCGGATATTTTCTGGCCGGACGGCGAATGGGATTATCCTTCGGACAGGCTTCGGAGTACGGATTTTCTTGCATGGCTATATAATGAATCGCCCGTGAAGGAAACAGTTGTTGTAAACGATCGTTGGGGGAAAGAAACGCGAAGTAAGCACGGCGGCTTTTATACGACCGAATATGATCTGGTTCACAGTGACAATGTGAAAGAAACGAGAATTTATCACCCTTGGGAAGAGTGCCGGGGTATCGGACATTCGTTCGGGTATAACCGGAATGAAAATCTGGAAGATTACAGTTCGTCCGAAGAATTGGTGCATTTGCTTATCGAAAAAGTCTCAATGGGCGGGAATTTGTTGCTGAATGTAGGCCCGACAGCCGACGGCCGTATTCCTGTGATTATGCAACAACGCCTTTCGGATATGGGGAAATGGTTGGGCGTGAACGGGGACGCGATCTATTCAACGAAACCATGGGATGTCGCTTCGAAAAGTGTCGATCAATCTGCCTATTATACCACAAAAGGGAAGGATTTGTATGTGATTTTTACGAAATATCCGGCCAAAGCCGTCACGATAAAAGGGGTTGCCCGAAAACCTGCTTCGGCAAAAGTATTAGGTTCTTCTGCCAAAGTATCGTATTCGCATAGCGGGAAAAATCTGACGATTCAGCCGCCGGCGTTAACGATTGGAGACGCTCCGTGCGATTATGCGTGGGTTATTAAATTAACCGGTTGTTTGTAGCAACCGGTTTTGTATATAAATGTATTTCCGTCGGAATAATATTCCCTTTTTCTAAAAACGCAGGATGGGCTTTATAGTCACTCCTTTGTGTGAATCTTCGAATGCTTTTTCAATCTCTTTGAAATCATAAAATTTCACAAGTCTTTCAACGGGAAGGCGGCCTTCTTTGTAGTATTGAACTAATTCGGGAATGAATGTCTGTGGATTGGAGGCACCTTCGCTGAGCCCGGTCAGGGTTACACTGGGGTTGAGGATGAGCGCTTCGAGCGGGAGGCTGATTTCTTCCGGGCCGGTCACGCTGAGCAGAACAGCCATGCCTTCGCGTCTCAGGCATCCGAGCGCCTGGAGTGTTACATTCGCTATGCCGGATGATTCCACGCTGTTGTGCGCTCCGCTTCCGGTGATTTTTTTTATCTCTGCGACAGGGTCTGTTTCGTTGCTGTTGATCACGTGTGTAGCGCCGAGTTCTTTTGCCAGTTTCAACCGGGCGGGGACGACGTCTACTCCTATAATAATGTCGCATCCGGCTATTGCTGCCGCCATAATGGCGCTCATGCCTACGCCTCCGCATCCGAATACGGCGATGGACGTTCCTTTTTTCGGTTTGATGCGGTTCAGGACAGCCCCGGCGCCGGTTTGTACGCCGCAACCGAGTGAACACAGGTTGGCCAGATCTTCGTCTGTGTCGATATCCGCTTTTACCGCGTTGCGCGCATCAATGACGACATGATCGGCAAAGGAGCCTTGTCCGAAAAAGGAAGATATTTCGGTTTCGTTCTGGGAGAATCTTTTGGTGCCGTCGTTGTATGTCCCGTCAAAAAATAAGGTGTTTAGATTGTCGCAGGCGTACGGATGACCATCGCGGCAATAGTCGCATTTTCCACACGAAGGAAACGACATGATGACGCGGTCTCCTTTTTGTAAGGTCGTAACTTCGCTTCCTACTTCCTCTACGATCCCTACGCCTTCGTGTCCGAGTATGATGGGTAATGTGACGGGGATAAAGGAGTGCAACGCCGCTGCGTCCGTATGGCATACGCCGCATGCAATGGTTTTCACAAGCACTTCCGATGCTTTGGGCATTGATAACTCTACTTCTTCTATTGATAGTTGACCCGGTTTATGGGTTACAGATGCAAGCACTCTCATGATTTTTAGTTTTATTTTTACGGCAAACATACCATTTTTTTTAATAGTAAGCAGGCTTAGCAGGTATATTTCTGAGAAAAAATATTTCTGATCTGTTTTTTCGATTGAAAAAAGTTACCAAACAGGGTATAGTGTTCCGACTTTGGAACGTACTATTCTGCGGTTTATTATGATTTTTATTATATCTTCGCACAAAATTAAAAAAGAGAAAATGAAAGTATTATTGATAAACGGAAGTCCGAGGAAAAACGGAAATACTAATTTAGCGCTTTCTGAAGTGGCTGAAACATTGAGAAATAATGGAATTGATTCGGATATTGTACATATTGGGACTAAGGCGGTACAAGGTTGTATCGCATGTAATGAATGTAGGGAGTCGGGGCATTGTGTTTTCAGGGATGAGCTTTATCTTACAATCCGTGAAAAGCTGCAACATTCGGATGGTCTGATTATCGGTTCTCCTGTCTATTATTCCGGCCCGAATGGTTCGTTATGCGCTATTCTTGACAGGGTATTTTATTCCTGTTCTGATTTTTTATGCTATAAACCGGGAGCCGCAATCGTGGTTTGCCGGCGTGGAGGGGCAAGCGCTACTTTCGACCGGCTGAATAAGTATTTTACAATCACGAATATGCCTGTTGTCTCGTCGCAATATTGGAACAGTGTACACGGACTTATGGCCGGCGAAGCGGCAGGAGATGCGGAAGGTCTGCAAGTCATGCGGACGTTAGGGAAGAATATGGCATGGTTACTTAAAAATATAAAGACAGGCGCATGGCCGCTTCCCGAACCCGAAGAACGAATTGCTACGAATTTTATCCGGCAGGCGGAATAATGGGGTTTGACCGGTCGTGAAAATAATCAGAACCATTTGCGTTTGATGAGATACCACCATGTGGCTAATCCTGTAA
>QMCE01002212.1_pt1 | contig 32509 bp, 8 predicted proteins | sample 1821851 | NCBI WGS metagenome assembly QMCE01 (sample SAMN09453174, study PRJNA476694) | Termite gut metagenome, whole genome shotgun sequencing project. | isolation source: worker | host: Odontotermes sp. | place: South Africa:Pretoria | collected 2016-01-28 | reverse complement strand
GCGCGCATATTGGTCAGTTTCTTTGATTTGGTTACGTTGACAATCAAATCGCCCTCTTTCGAATGTTCGCCGACTACTTGCCCTGCATAAATTTCATCTTGCGGATAGATGAAGAATTTTCCTCTATCCTGTAATTTGTCGATAGCATAAGCAAAAGCCGTTCCGCTTTCCATAGCGATGATGGAGCCGTTTGCGCGCTTTTCGATTTCGCCCTTGTAGGGTTGGTATTCGAGGAAACGGTGTGCCATTACAGCCTCGCCGGCAGACGCGGTTAATACGTTGGTACGCAGTCCGATAATTCCGCGCGAGGGAATCAGGAATTCCAAGTGTACGCGGTCGCCCTTACGTTCCATGGAAACCATTTCGCCTTTGCGGATAGCGACCATCTCAATGATTTTTCCGGAAACTTCTTCGGGCAGGTTGATGGATAATTGCTCTACCGGTTCGGATTTTACACCGTCGATTTCTTTGAAAATAACCTGAGGCTGACCTACTTGTAATTCGTATCCTTCACGACGCATTGTTTCGATAAGTACCGACAGGTGAAGTACGCCGCGACCGAATACCGACCAAATATCGGAATCGGGTGATTTTTGTACGCGCAGTGCCAAATTTCTATCTAACTCTTTGATTAAACGGTCATTGATATGCCTTGAAGTAACATATTTTCCATCTTTACCGAAGAAAGGCGAATCATTGATGGCAAAAATCATACTCATGGTCGGTTCGTCAATCGCGATTGGCGGCAGGGGTTCCGGATTCTGCAAATCGCAAATCGAATCGCCGATTTCAAAACCTTCGATTCCGACCAGAGCGCAAATTTCGCCGCATCCGGCAGCCTTTGCTTTCGAGCGGCCGAAACCTTCAAAAACGTGCAGCTCCTTGATGCGCGATTTGATAATTGTTCCGTCTCTTTTTACGAGAGCAACATCTTGATTTTCTTTCAGTTCGCCGCGATGCACGCGCCCAATGGCGATTCGTCCGACGTAAGCGGAAAAATCAAGTGAAGTAATCAGCATTTGCGGTGTTCCCTCGCGGTATTCCGGTTCGGGAATATTTTCAATAATCGTATCTAATATGGCGTTGATGTTATCCGTCTGATTTTTCCAGTTGGTCGACATCCAGTTGTTTTTAGCCGAACCGTAAACGGTAGGAAAATCCAGTTGCTCTTCGGTGGCATCCAAGCTGAACATCAGGTCAAAAACTTCCTCGTGCACTTCATCGGGACGGCAATTGGGCTTGTCTACTTTATTGATAACTACGATTGGCTTCAGTCCGATTTCAATGGCTTTTTGCAATACGAAACGAGTTTGCGGCATCGGGCCTTCGAAAGCATCAACCAAAAGGATTACTCCGTCAGCCATATTCAATACACGCTCTACCTCGCCGCCGAAGTCAGCGTGTCCCGGAGTGTCTATGATGTTTATTTTGAAATCTTTATATCGAATGGAAACATTTTTGGAAACAATTGTAATTCCGCGTTCGCGCTCCAAATCATTATTGTCTAATATCAATTCGCCGGGTTTTTCGTGGTCTTTAAAAAGCTGTCCGGCTAACAACATTTTATCTACAAGGGTTGTCTTCCCGTGGTCAACGTGCGCAATGATTGCGACATTCCTGATTTTTTGCATCTGTATTTTATATATTTTAGGGGGGCAAAGGTACAAAAATATTTTTTACAAAACACATTCTTGCTCTTGTTTTGATAATGGTGTGTCTAAAAAATATTTTTCTTGACTGATATTTCAAACTTAAGTACCTCTGCAAAATTAGTTTATACTATTGAGTTCTGAATTTCCCACAAAGACACAAAGAACACTAAGTTTTTTGTGGGCTTTGTGTCTTTGTGGGAAATATCTATCTTTTTTCTAAATATAAACTAATTAGGAAGACATACTTAAGGAGTTTAAGTTATACCAAAATAAAGAATAAAACGCCCCAAAGACATATAGCTTTACGCCGAAGATATTTAACAAGTACCTTATGCTGCCGGTAGATACATCGAATTACCCACATAAAAATTCTAACTCAAACACCTTCTTTTATACTTCGCGTGTTGATTTAGCCAGTCTGTTTTTAAGGCTTGTTTATCTACCTGTCTCTTTTATCATTGTCTTCAATCCCCGGTTGAAATCGTCTTGTTTCAGTAACTCTTCCAAGGTGATGTGCATGCGGTATTTCCATTGATTTTCAGGATTAGAAGGGTTGTTTATACGTTCGCTGAATGTTTCGTTCCATCTCAAATCTCCGTTTATGGAAATCCAGTCTTGGAAAGGAAGGATTACCCACATTGCAGGCGAATGAAGGTGTTTTTCGATTATATCACAGCAAATCCACGGCTCGCAGAAACGAGGAGCAAGACCATATTCGTGCAGCACGTTGTTGAAGTAGCGTTGTGTACGTTGCGGGTCTTCTTCCCACCAGCCGCGTATGGTGCTCATATCATGTGTAGACGAGGCGCAGACCGACAGGTACGGAATATGCTCTAATATTTCAAATTCAACTCCCGGCTGTTTAGGCATTCGCTGAATTTCCAAGCTTAGGATTTCTAACTGCGACATCACATCTGGCACAGAGCTTGGAGTCATTCCCAAATCTTCGCCGCATACCAGCATATTGGTCGAATGAATCAGCGGCGGCAGTTTCTGCAATGCCTGCTTTTTCCAAAAATCGTTGTGGCGTGAATAGTAATAATAGATGTATAAGTTGTTGAGTGCCTCTTTGGCAGCCGTGTCCAGAGTTTGGAATAGTAAGCTGTGGTGTGTGGCAATTCTCGGATGATATTTTTCCTTTTCTTTCATATCCGGAATAAAAAGTACCTCACAGACTAACGACATCAATCCGTCCCGGATTGTAATTTCTTCCTGATTAGCGGCATTGGCGAAAAGCTGTTGGATTTTTCGCTGCGTATCCACCTCTTTTTTCAGTATAAAACGGTTGTTTCCAACTGATTTCAGGTATTTTTTCGTAACGCTGCTTTTGTATTCCCCGAATAATTCATGCAAGGAATTTTCCGGAATATACGGATGGCAAAAATCTTTCTCGTTGAAATCAATTCCGAATTTTTTAATCTCTTTTACCGAAAGCGGAAGGGCAGGGGAGAATTGTCCCAACAATCCCCAGATTTGTTCGGACGGGATGCTGAAAATGCGGAAAAATCCCAAGATGTGGTCAATCCGGTAGGCATCAAAATATTGTGCCATGTTTTGGAGCCGCTGTGTCCACCATTTATAGCTGTTCTTTGCCATTTCGTCCCAATTGTAGATTGGAAATCCCCAATTCTGGCCAATTTTGGAAAAATCATCGGGTGGTGCGCCTGTTTGCCATTGACAGTCAAACAGGTGCGGTTCTGTCCATGTCTCTACGCTTTGGCGGTTTACACCGATTGGAATATCGCCTTTCAATGCAATTCCCTTTTCATGGCTATATGCGGTTATTTCCGTTAGCTGTTTGTGCAGGTGGAATTGCACGAAAAAATGAATGGCAATGGAGTCGTAATCCCCGCTTTCCGGATTACAATATATAGCGATCCTTTCGGGATTAAATACCGCATCTTCTTGCCATTGTGAGAAATCGGTGGTTTGGTACTTATCGCGAAGAAAACAGAAAACAGCGTATGGCTGTAGCCAATTTTTGTTTTCCTTGTAGAAAAGCCGGTATGCTTTGTTATCGAATGTTTTATCTTTTTCTTGCTTGAATAATTCGTGGATAAATTCCCATTTATGCTTATTTACAGCTTCATAGTTCACGAATTTACACGAATTAAGTTCATTCTTTATATTCTGATATCGTTCAACATCGGTAATTTTCCCCACCTTTTCAAGATTCAGATACATTGGATGCAGGGCAAATGCCGATATGGCATTGTACGGATAAGAATCCCGCCATGTATGAAAAGTGGTCGTATCGTTAACCGGTAGCGTTTGAATCATTTTTTGTCCGGTTTTCGCTGCCCAGTCAATCATCCATTTCAGGTCATCAAACTCCCCGGCCCCAAATCCGTTTTCCGAACGCAGTGAAAAAACTGGAATAGCAACACCTGCACCTTTAAACGCAGGGATGTTGAACACCGGCATCCGGTCGTTGATAATGATCAGGTCGGTCGAGAGCGATTCTAACGGATTGAGATACCGGTTGTGTCCCTCTTCCCAGCAAATGACAGTTTCATTTTTTTTGTCTAAAATAACATATTTGTACTCTAAGGGGAAAAACAGCTTGGCGGCATCGCACACAAGATGAAATCCGGGAAATGTGCCGCCATTCATTTCCTGCATATCAGCTTCCGTCCATTTTCCGAAAAAGGTGTCGCTGCCGCTAATTGCCAGCAGATGCTTGTTGCTTACCTGCGGATAGACGGTATTGAAAATAACCGGGATTTTACACTCTTTCAACTCTTTTTTTACATAAGCGTGCGCCATAATACTTTTAGAAAAAACGGCAGAGAGCATCGCTTTTGAAATTGGATTATTTTCCGTAAAATTATCGTAAACGCGTATTACCCGGTATTTGAGCGAAACATCAAAAGAGTGGGAAAGCGGTTCTTCTTTCCGGATTATTTTTCCCTCTTTTTTGACAAAATAGGAATATTCAAATTTGCCTATATTCGTTTGAACGGTTGTTTCCCAACCTTTAGAGGTATATTTTAAGGGGATAGCACGTTCTTCGGTTAAGCCTAATTCGGGAATATTTCCGGTCATAAACAATTCTTCCCCAAAAGTTGATTCGTATGTAAGTAAGAATGTGACAGAAATCATGGTCGTATTAATTCAATAATTTTACCACAAAAATAGGGAAAAATAATTGATTTTTCAATCAAATTTGTTTTTAACCATGGCAACCGCATCAAAAATTAATATTTTAAACTACAACCATTAAATTTTTTATCTTATTAATAATCAAAAAGATGTTTTTTGAAAATAATTTTGATGCGGTTGCCCTGGAGTTAATTATGCGCATCAGGAGTTGAAGGGTACGCCTAAGTCCGGACTTGTATCCGGATAACCTTGTGCAAACGAAGTGCCGCTCAAGTTGGGAATAAGACAGTCTCTACACTTCTCCAACCAATCCCGAACTGTGCTTTGCTTGTAAGGGGTTATCCAAATGTAAATCCTACGGATTCCGGCGTAAGGGTGATATGCTTTTTGTCTCATTTTTTTCAGCTCCTGATTCGCATAATTAATTCAAACAACTTCTTAGTCTTTATAACTATATGCAATAGGTTTATAGACATGCGGCAGTTAAAGGCGGATACCAGCCGTACAACCTACCCAGGTTTTTACGTTGACGTGATCGCCCGAAGCGCTCCAAATACTGTATGGGGCAGTAAATTTGAAGTCTTTGTCTACAACCGAGATATTCAATGTCGGACCAGCGTATATTTTGAAATGTTTTGCCACCTTGAAATTGATTGTGGCGCGTAGCTGTGTCAAACTGGCAAAGTTGTAATCCTCGAAATATTCATCCAGGCTGTCTTCCCAATTTTCCCGGTCTTTCCAATCATTGTCTACAAACCGGTTGTCGAGAGGATCTCCGTTATACAATCCATAATGAATACCTTCGAGATTGAGTCTCCAACGGTTTTTTAACGTGATTTCGGTACCCAGCCCAAAGCCGGTAGATAAAAATTCATCCGAAGAATTATATCCGGCGGAGAGGATGCCGTATAGTTTTTGAGTCCCCGAACGGAAAGATAATGTCGCTTGTGTAATATCGCTTCCTCCGATTTCCACCTCCATCAATCCGCCTTTTTTGACGATGTTTATTATACCGATGGAAATCCCGTCAGCCGTATCGCGCACGTTTACAACCCCCAGCTGGAAACATCCTTTCCGGGTGATATTGACCGTTGATAGCTGGAAAGAAGAGGTATTCGCCATGTTTATGATACCACTGATTTGTGCATTTGCCGTATCGGCGATATTGATGGTTCCGGCTATTTGAGCAGGTGATTTTTTCGTCAGGTTTACTATACCTCCTATTTGTGTTGAAACACCGTTTTTGGAAAAATTGTAAATCCCGGAAATTTGGACATTTTTGCTTGTAGCACCGGAGCCGGCAGCTTCTGTATGATTCATTATACCTGCAATTTGTACTCCTTTCGAACCGTGCTTGTTGATGTTGAAGATGCCTCCCAGTTCAAATCCGGTTACTTTACCGGTTATTCCTCCAATGATATTAAACGAGGTGTTGTATTCATTGTAGATAGAATTTTTTCCGTCTGTTCCCAACGGATAGACGAATGTAACTTGAGAGCTTCTCTTTTCGTTGATTGTTGTTCCGGTAAGCGTTTTAACCTCTTCTGTTTTCGGCGTTTCCGGTGTTTCTTGAGTCGCCGTTTCTGTTTGCGCTGAAAGCTGATTGCCGGCTATCGTTGCGCTAAGTGCCAATAGTGCTAATTTTTTTTTCATTTCTTCTTCATTTATTGGTGATATAACTCTATGACAACTGTCGAGAGTTAAACCACTACTGAAAAATGAATTTTTTAGAGAAAAAATTTCTTCCGTTTTGTCTATCAGGTGAATACTATTTGGATTATTTTCTGCCAAAAGAGAATTTTCTGGATGGTTTTGAATATTTGCCAACGCACTTTTGTTAGAGTATGCTGCTTTTTTCGCCGTTCCGGAGACAGAAAGTATAATGTATTTTCCTACTTGTTTGTATGAAACGGATGCCGGCAGGATAAGTGGAAGTACCTTGCCCAGCTCACGGTTCTTTACGTGGACGGATATTTTCCGGTTCACGTTTATCTGCTGTGAGTTGTATGAAAAGCGAACACCTGTCTGTTGGGTAATCAATGCAAACACATCGGATAACGGTTTTTGCAACAGGTTGATTGAAACCGGCTGCTTCAATTCGGACGATTGCGGACAGGCCGGTTGGAGTAACACGAAAAAGAATAAAAAAATAGAAACAGTGTTTTTTATTTTTTTATATGTTTTCATTTTTATAGTAATGTCTAAATTGATGATTTTCAATAAATTTCTTTCCGGATTTGTGTCTTCATATTTATTTGGCGGGTACGAGCGCATTTTTAATGAACACAAAGAACGAAGAAGGAAAGACTCGAAGATTATTTTAATAAGAAAGCACAAATGTTCCGTTCTCGTTTTTCGTTACACGCATAGACAAGGTTTCGGAGATGATTGCGAGAATATCCTCAATGCTTTCATCCGGGTCGAAACTCACACTGATTTGCAAGTTGTTCAACGAGTCGGCAGCCGTTTTTATTTCCGTATTATATTGAGCGGAAAGTATGCTGATAACTTCCGGCAGCGGTTATTCCGGCGGGCGGAGCAATGTGTTCAAAGAAATTTTTTTGAGGATGGAAAATGCCTTTTCCGGATTGCTTAATACGTATACCGGCATTGTTTTGTGCGTAAAAAAGCACCTCTCCTTCGGTAACCGTTACCATAATAGATTCTCCGGGATTGTGTGCGGTGACCGTAAACACAGTTCCAATATCTCTAATGAGCGTTTCGCCAACCCGGACCAGTAACTGTCCATTTCGCGGGGAAGTTACATCAAACGTGGCTTCACCTTTTAATAAAACCACCTCCTGTATATTTTCAGGATTATATGCGATTTCAGTTCCTGCTTCGAGTGAAACAAAAACGCCTTCAAATAATTCCTGTTGTACTGCCGTATTGCTTGCTGCAATGTGAACCTGGTTGTTTGTTTTTTTGAAGAAGAAAAGAGATATGCCGGCTATCAAAAGGATGGATGCGGCAATAGAAAGATGCGGTGCGAAAACACGAAAACGCGAAATAAGACTCAAAGATGCTATTTCTCGCTTCCTTGTTTTCTCGCTTTCCGGCTTCTGTATAGTTTCATTATTAACACGGCAATGGTTTTTAAATGCCGGAAGGGCTTTTTCCGTGTCGGGTTCCGGCATTGGACCGGCGAAACCGGCGTGTTGGAAAATGGTGGTCATTTCCTCGAAATATGCCTCGTTTTCAGGCGACTGTGCAAGCCATCTGTCCAGCGATTGAAGTTCCTCTTCCGTAGCCTCTCCGCTGAAATAACGGGATAATAGTATGTCTATTTTTTCGTCCATATTACTGCCGTTTTAAAGTGTAAATAATAGAATCAGCACCGTTAAATAATCCTTCAACCCTTTTCGTAACACGCGCAACGCTTTTACTATTTGCGTTTCGACTGTATTGGTGGTTATTTTGAGTGTTTGGGCTATTTCGCTGTAAGAGCGCTGCTCCTGGCGGCTCATGTTGAAAACTTCGCGGCATCGAGGGGGCAGGCTTTCGATTATTTTTTCGATTCGTTGCTCTAATTCGCTTGCCATGACCTTGTTTTCTACCTCGTTGCTTTCCTTCTCTTTGGTATAAACGTAGTGCTCATTGTGCCCGGCGCGTATGCCTTGCTGCTTGATTTTGTTCATACAATCGTTGTGAACCATGCGGTACAGATACGACTTTATGGAAGTATGTATCTCTATGCGCTCGCGCTGATCCCAAAGTTTGCAGAAGAGTTTTTGTACCATATCTTCCGCCTCGTCACTATCGCGTAGAATGCTGTAAGCATAGTGGCACAACGGAGCATAAAACTGCCTGAAAAGCATTTCGTATGCCCTGTGAACTCCAGATTTTAAATCACTTATTTTTACGCTTGTGTCCAAATTCTACTTTTAACAAGACGCAAAGATACGACATCTCTAATAATATGACAAATGAAATGAAAGATGCCTGTATCCGGGATGTAAGTAATACCAATCAATTATTGATGTATTTTTTAATGCCGTCAGGCATTTTAGTCCGGTCGAAAACAGATAGCACGTCAAACTGCGTGCCGTCAGGTACGCAACAGCGCCTATTGGGGTTGCACCTGCGGCTTGCTATTTCTCATTACCATTCTTTTCTACCGGGCTTGAATCTCTATCAGGATTTTTATACGACATTAAATTCTTTTTATTACTTAATTTTTTGTTCGTGTTTCTTCTAAAGGCATTTATGTTTATTATTTCTTGTTGAAGGGTAATATTACGGACAATTATATTATTTTAATCAATTATAAAATATATGCAATTTTTTTTGTATATACATATTTTTTTTGTTTCTTTGTGAAAAATTAAAATAGTTAGTTATTTGAAATAAAACAATTCATATCTTTTGGGTAAACTGCACTTGTTGCTATTCCAACATCTGTGATATTACTGAAAGATTCACTACTAATAGCGTGTAAATAAAAACAAGATTTGTTTTTTGAAAAATATCATATAAAACGATACAAGACGGCACCACACAATTAAGAGGTATATTGAGAACAAAATATTAAAATCATTATTCAAAAAAGATGAAAACGTTCAGTCTTATTCGGAAGTTGCTGGTTTTTATGGAGTTATTAACGTCGTTGCAGACTCATGCAGCTATGTTTTTAAGCTATCAGGAATGAAACATAAATTACACACCACATAAAACAAATAAAAGTTTCGAGAATTTCAAATAGGAAAAGGCATGGATTATTAATTTGCGCCGGTATCGGAAATTTATTTTTAGAACAGAATATTCAAATTTATCACATAAAAAAATGAAAACATTTAGTCTTATTCGGAAGTTGATGGTGTTTATTGGGTTGTTTACGGCAGCACATATTCAAGCACAAACGGTATATTATGTAAAAACGACCGGAACCGGAGATGGCTCTTCGTGGGAAAATGCCATGTCAAATGAAACGTTTGCAGAGCGGTTGCCGAATGCTCCGGATGGAGCAACGTTCCATATTGCAGAAGGGACATATCGCCCTGTTTATGACAAGAATGGAGGCGTACCGGCATTAACAAGAGATAAAGCTTTTCTCATTAACGGTAGTGTTTCGTTAATCGGAGGATACCCTTTAGATATAACAGATGAAAATATACAGCCTGATCCGGTAAACTACAAAGCAACTTTTGATGGAAATATTGATGGGGAACTGGTTTCCAATATAATAGAGGGGACACAAAATTATCTGCAAGTTCGTTTAAGCGGCTTGTATATTACAAATTCAATTAATGGAGTTATGTGTCACTCAAACCATGCGGAGTTGTATTTGGATAACACAACTGTTTCTAATTGCGAATGTGCTATTTACACACATTCTATCCTAACTTTGGAAATAGAAAACTCTATTTTTTATCAGAATAATCGTGTTATCATTGATTATAATCAAGGAGATTCAAAAGTAACATTAAAAAATGTAATATTGGAAGATAACAATGGTACTCTCATTTTTATGGACAGTAATTTGACAATGGATAATGTCACTGCAATAAGAAATAAAGCACACATGATTGAATGTTCAGGGAAATCTGATCGTACTGATTTAACGATTAAAAATTCCAATTTTACGGATAATCAATGTGATGGTAATCTTATAAATTTAACAGGGGGGCATAGTGCTTCAGAAACAAGTAATCTTACAATTACCGACACTAAATTTATAAACAATATTTCTCACAATACAGATGAAAATGAGAACGGTATCGCAGGTATATTTTTCGATAAGCCTAATAATTCAACCTTAACAATAAAAGGGACTACTTTTAGTGGAAACAAGGGAGAGTATGCCAACTTGTTTTTTTCGGCACAAGACGTTGAAATTGATAATTGTATTTTCAGTGAAGGAGAGGGTACTTGTATACTATATTCTTACGGTTTTCAAAATCTGAAGTTTTCCAACTCAACAGTTTATGAAAATGTAGCTCAAGAAGGAGTATTTTCAATAAGCGGAGGAGTTGATGGTCAGGGAAATTTTATAAATAATACATTTGCAAAAAATGAAGGAACAATTTTACTCAGTTTAAGTAATCGCACCAACTCTCTGATTAATAATACTATTGTTGGAAATAAGCTGACACATAGTGGTGTTTTTATTGCTCCTATAAAAGAATTGACAGGCAATATTATTCTTGGCAATATAGCTGCTCGAAGCCAACTTATAGGTACGTTTGAGAAAATAGAATACAATATAATGCCTATTTTAAGGCAAACAGGCACATTTTCTTGTACTCATTATATTCCAAAACAAGTTGGAGAAACCAATATATTTGTAGAACCGAGTGGTTTTACTCAATCAATGTTTGATGTTCTCTATTCCGATAATTGTCTCGCAGGCAGAACTCGTTCGGAAGTGTACGGTAAAATCAACATTGGTGAAATTCCATACTTGAAGGTATTGGAAGGCACTCATAATGAATCTACCGGACTTTTTAATCCAAGTATTAAAGACAACGGCGGCTTCACCCCAACTGTAGCCCTAAAAAATACAATTTTACCAAACGGGAAAAAAGTCAATAGCCTCCCAACAAGTATATCAAATGTTCTTTTCGACCAACGTAACGTGGAGCGTAATGTTGATGCCGCCTGTATTGGAGCCTATGAAAACACCCAAGTGCAACAATTTGAATACTACGTAAAAGAATCTGGTGCAGGCTTAATGGACGGCACTTTGTGGGAAAATGCGATGTCGAATGAAATATTTGCAGGGTGGTTGCTGGATGCTCCGGATGGGGTAACATTCCATATTGCAGAAGGGATATATAAACCGGTGTATGATAGAACAGGAAATGTACCAGCTGATGGTAAACAGAAAATATTTTTTCCCAATAGTGCAGTAACATTGATTGGAGGGTATGATGCAGATATAACAGATGAAACGGAGCTGCCGGACCCAAAAAAATATGAAACCATTTTTAGTGGAGATATATTGGGGAATGACATTCCGCCTACCAAAAATACTGATGGAAGTTTGAATTTTGGTAATATGGAAGATAACCTTCATATTATATTAACCTCTTTCCCTAATATCGTTTTGGAAAATATTGTTTTTCAAGGCGCAACTACTCGTGCCTTGGATTTACCGGGTTCAAAGGGAAACAAATACATTAATTACTGTGTCTTTAGAAATAATAACGGGGAAGCAATTCAACAAGATGGCGGAAATCTTTTGAATGTCTTTATTTCAAATTCCCATTTTTATCAAAACAAAGGAAATGATGGTGTTGTTGCGCAGTATAGCGGTGGCGGAAATATGTCCATTGAAAGTTCCACATTTAATGATAACCAAGCAACAAGAGAGATTATCCATTTTTCAAGTATTTCCGGAACAAAAAAAATATCCAATACAACATTTACAAACAATACAGCAACAAATATTGTTGCTGGTGCCGGCTCATTATCATTGTCATATAACAATACATTTATCAATAACAACGCAAATAGTACTTTCTGGTTTTATTATCCAGCAACTTCTCTTGGCGTTGTTGGGAACATATTTATGGACAATGTGCTTAAAACATACGATAATAACAGCTTCGCCAATCCAATTAACTCTCAACACAATCTCTACCTATCCACAGAAGCAAATGCCGGTTATATAAATAATACCGATTTATTTATAGACAAAGAAAATATAGTATCTATATTGGACGGTACTTGGGACGGCACTAATTTCGCTCCCAACTTAAAAGACAACGGCGGTTTTACCCCAACCGTAGCCCTAACTTCGATGCTTATGCCGGGCGGTAATGAATTTGTCAACAGCGTACCAACAGATATATCGGGTATTTTCAAAGACCAGCGCGGCGTAAACCGGGGGAATCCTGCCTGTATCGGTGCATACGAGTATTATTTTGCGCCGTGTGAGGCGATAACCGCATCGTTGTCGGGCAACCCAATAACTTCGGAATCCCACACCTTGACCCTCACGCTAACGAAACCGGCACGTACAAAAATTTACCTGCTGGATAAAGGCGGAAACCGCATCAATTCCATACCTGATATTGTAAATGAGTCGTATTCTACGGGTACGCACGAGGTCAGGCTGAATGATTTATTCCGGCGTAATTTAGATCCGTTAACTCCCTACATCCTGGTCATAGAGACAGATGAGCAAAAAAGTTTCATGTACCTTTACGTAAGTAAGATATAATAGTAAAAAACAATAAAAAATATATAGAAATGAAGAAACCAATAGTATTGTTATCCGCTCTGTTTTTTGGTGCAGGGCTTTTGTTCGCGCAGTCGCTCTCGACTGCGCCCGGAGGTGTTAAGGCACCCGAAGTATGGTTTAAAACTGTTCCGTATGATCAAACAGATTTGAATGGCAGTTATGAATGGAAAGATTTCAGTGGGGATAAAGTTTATCTTACCCCTGCACTTACTGGAGACAATGACCTTATTCTTGAACGTCAGGAAATTAATACCTATAATTTTAATCCTGCACTCTCTTTTTCGGGAAAGAATATGAATATCGAGTTAACGAAAGCCGACCTTTCACAGAGCACTATAATAGGATTATGGGGCTTTAAGAAACAGGACAGTAAAAAGGACGGGCTTCTGTACAATGTCAACCGGGAAGAAGGCCAGGAGTTTCTACTGACAAAAGAGGCAGTAGAACATGCAGAAGCGAGCGGCAGGTCGCAGTTGGAGTATGATCCTAATTTTACCAAACAACCGGAACAGAATCGCATCAGCATCCTTACTTACTGCGGCGGCATCCGTCCAAACTACTCTATTTGGGGCCGGGCAAAAAGCTCGGTTATCAATATAGGCGGAGTACTTGCAGCTGCTGAATTATCAGACAAATATGCTCCTGGTATAAATAAGGATGATAGCCAAGGCTACTGTCCCGAATTTATTGTCTACAACCGTGTACTGACAGAGGTAGAAAGACTTAAAGTGGAGTCATACTTAGCGATTAAATACGGGATAACCATAAATGAAACTTACCTGAACAGCAAGGGAGATATAATCTGGGATAATAAAAACGAGGGCACTTATAAAAATCGCATAACCGGCTATATGCGCGATGATGATAGCGGCCTGAACCAGTTAACTTCCACTTCATCCTATTATGACCCATCCCAGAAAGTCATTGATGATACCTATCACGATCAAAATTCGAACAATAAGTCGGCAAGGGAAAACCTTCTGGTTATGGGCAGACAGGATAAGGAAGAAATGATTAATGACGGGGATTTTGTTATTTTCGGCGACAACGGGCAATCTACCGCCATACGGAATGAAGACAAAGATAAAGAAGACCATGAAGACAGACGTATGCAACGGGTATGGAAGGTGAAGACCAATATTCAATCAAGCCAGTTAGACTACACATCAGCCTGGATTTATGACGAAACAGCAAATGTATCTTATAGCAACATTCCGTTAAAAGGTGAAAACGGCACCTTCTCAATTACTTGTTCTCCGAATAGATTTGGGAATTATCCGTCTTGTATATTGAAATTCGGAAGTCAAAGTTCCGAACTTGTTGAAGGGGCATCCGGCTATGGTTATTTCATGGACGCAAGAATGAGATTTTTCATAGTAGAGAAAGGGAAAATAGGAAGTGTCAGTCTTTCGACAGATCATACACAATCCCGATATGAAAAGGTGGAAATATGCAAAGAGGGAAATATCATCTTTTTACGGGTAAATAGTATCCGGATTGCCGGAAGTGAGATAACCATAGATCCAACCGATTTAAGTAAGCCTTTTTACGGTAATTTAATAGGTGCAGGTGGTATTTCCCAACACAATGGCTTTGTAAATTCGTCCGGCAACGTGGTTGAATTATCGGGCGAAATGACCGAGGACAGTCAATTTTTTGACTATGCCAGGCGAAATGTTTATTTATTGATAGACCGGACAGGAACAGGTAATTTTGACCCGATGCAAACCCTCTATATACGGACGGATGAATTTGATCCGGACCGGAAAAAAATCATCTTTAACAATGTTTTTTGGGAGGACGGCGATCTGTTTACATTTGCCCGTTCCGGATATGGTTATAATGGTACTTATAATTCAGATGATTTTACCATAACGCAAACAGATCCGGAGTGTGTAAATAATGTAGCGCAAAACAATGGTGAAATAGAGATTAAGTTTACCGGTTATTATTATTCCCAATTCTATTTCTATACAGCAGACGGGGCAATATCCGGAGACAAATCCTCGGACAAAATTACTTATGATAATACAGATAATAGCTATACGGTAACGGGGTTACCGGCAAACACCTATAATTTAGTTATGTCCAAATATAACGATATTTCTTTTGACTTTACAGCCACCGGCGATGGAGCGAAAGCTACCGCACAGGGAAATCCATTATCGAAGTCATATTCTGTAGCCTGGAGTATTTTAGATCCTCAGGTAAATGCCACCATTGCGTTTGCGTCCAATAGTAATTTGGATACCCCTTTAAACGGATTGAAAATGTCGGGAGGAAAATTATATGCAATTGCAAATGGTGTTGAGAGTGAAATCAAGACACTTAAAGCAGGAGACCTTCTTTCATTCAGTATTGGAGATGATGGATACGGGGGAACATTTCCCAATGGATACTTAGCTATATTTGCCGAAAGCGTAACCAATCCGGGAACGGTTCTGCCAATCAACTACGATGCGGAGCACACCTTGGTAGTCCAAGTGGAAAATGGAGCAACGATCCCGAACTTATCTTTTGGAGGTGACTTTACAGCGGCCAATCCATTAGCTATTTGGCAGAAAACGAATATGGAATCAGTTCCGGTGGGAGTGGAGACGCGCGAAGTGGTCTTGTCTTCCGGTTGTCCTCAGCAGAATGTATTCCTTCCGCCAACCACCGGCGGCGATTGTCCGGAGGATGTTACAAACCCTTCATGCGGTCAAAGTAACGCGACGATTTCCCTGATAAACGGCTATAATTACCAGCTGATTAATTCCGTGGGTACAGTTCTACATTCGGTAGATGTCCACAGTAACGACCGGAAGTTGACCGATCTTGCAGAAGGGACTTATACGTTAGTGCGCACTTCAAGAAACGGCTCTTTCGATAACTTCAGCTTCTATGGCAACTCTGAAGGAGCTTACGCCATTGCCGAGGGAGCTTTCCAGAACAGCGAGAACAACAATTTTGCAATAGAATGGACTGTCTCCAATCAGAATACCGATGCCACGGTAGCTATGATGTTAGCGTATAGTAGAAGCACGCCTGTATTCAACTATGGTGTACGCATAAATGGCAATAAGCTGTATACCATAGCCAATTCCAACGAATCAACCACCCCGGTTACGATCAATCAGGGCGACCGTATCCGCATGGAAAGAACCGGACAGGTTATTACCGTCAGGATTGTAAATACCAACACACTGGCAGGTACGCTGCAGATAGCCCAGCCGGACTGGTATAAAAACACGTTTATTGCTGTCCGTTCTTTCGGTTCCGGTATCAGCAACCTGACCGCAGGCAACAACTTTGGATTTGACAGTCTGAATAAACCGTGGGAGACCAGCCTGAGCATGTCAGTAACTTCCGGCAGCAACAGCCAGGTGTGCACCATAGAACTGAAAGAAGCCTGTGCGGGTCTTCGTTCGGCGAGCACCGGCTTCCTGTCCATTTATGTGCACGAATCCGGAGCCAAAGGCTTTACGGCAAAGCTGACGCTGGCAAAGCCGGAAGACGCAACCCTTAGCCTGTACAACTCCACCGGGGTTTTGATTGCACAAAAGAAGCAGTCAGCCTCCTCCGCATCTGCCGGGACGGACTTTACGGTTCCTGCGTCCGGCGTGTACCTTGTCAGTGCAATGACCGGTTCGGGGAAAGAGTATAGCAGCAAAGTAGTAATACCGTGAATCAGTTATTAAGGAGATAAGTAATAAATGAAAAAGAACACCTGAAACGTTCCCGCTTATTACTTATCACCAATAATTCATCACCCATTATTTAAGAATTATGACATCAATAACACATATAAGACAACTGTTTTTAACCATTCTGTTAGTTGGAATGCACTGTTTCCCGGTCCAAACAATGGCAGGTAATTACTCATCCTCAACCGTTCAGACGTTGGTTGACAGCCTGATCAAAGAGCCTGAGGCCCCCATAACAATGGCGTTTACCCCGGACCTGATGAATTCAATCCCCTTGGCAAATCCAACCTCCAAGGTAGAGATGATCCGTCCGCCCGAATTCAACAACCAGGGTTCGGCCGAATTGAGCTACAATTTTGAGATGCCGCCTGCCCGCAACGGTATGCAGCCGCAGCTGGGCATCCGCTACAACAGCGATGCCGGCACCGGCCGCCTGGCTAATGGATGGGACTGGAACCTTTCGTCCATCACAAAGAATCCGCAAGGAAACTCTTACTTGCTGGATGGCCAGGAGCTTCTTGCGGGGGTAGGATCGCTATCCGGCAGGTTTTATCCCAGACGTGAAAAAGATTTCAAAAAAATTATTCGTGAAGACCATACAATTAACGGTAACACGGTGCATACCTGGGTCGTTACCGACCAGCGAGGGACGAAATATTACTATGGCTCAGTAAAAGAAGACAAGAATGGTAATCTTGAAGTGTCCGGTGTATTCTCGCGAACCGGTACGGTTTCCGAATGGAAGCTAACCCGTATAGAAGAGCTGCATGGCGATTATGTTGAGTACATATACGATGAAAAAGGAAAATATACCGCAGATCTTCTCCTGCCGGATACGGTTAGGGCCGGGAATAAGGATGAAGATGCTCATACGGTAGTCAAGTTCAGTTATGATAGTAGACAGTTTTTAAGCGCAGTAAGTGTCTCATTTGAATACAGCAAGGATGCCCGTACCGAGGATGCTGATAAATACAAGCTGTTGAGACAGTATACATTTGAGTATAGCCGCCAGGGGGATAATAACCTGCTAAAAAAAATCGATCATTATTATTATACCAAAGACGGTGTTCGAATCCCTTTTGCCAACCACACCTTTGATTACTATTACGATAAGGAAGAGTTGGAAAAGCTGGAGAATTACATAAAAAGAACCGGAAAAACCGGCCTCAATTCCCTCATGGTAGACCGGACAGGTAAGTTGAAAACCGTACACAACCCATTGGGAGGCTGCTTTACCATTAACTACGATTATACACTGATAGCGGGTATGACTTGCCACCGCTGCTGGAAAAAGTAAAGATAAAGGGCGAAAACGAACAAGAAGAGGAAGAAGAAAAGGAAATTGTAAAGCTGGTTATGAAGTCAATCCGCATCAACGATGGTGTTAAGGATGACGGAACCAATATAAAATACGAAACCGCTTACGAAAAGGGCAAGTATGACTGTGAAGAGAAGGTGTTCCTTGGATACGAGTATGTTGACATCCGCCAGATTGATACGGATAAGGAAGATCCGCAGGACCAGGAAGTTTACCGTCAAACAAGACGGATGTATGATGTGAGTAGCTACTATACTTGCACAAACCTGCTGCGTTCAATAATGACAGGTCCGGATATTTCGGACAAATATACGGAGGAGATATACGAATACTACAACTACCGCAGGGGTACAAATAATCAATTGTCTGCTTCTCCCTTAGAACCTCGCCCCATTGCCTTTACTCCGTTAAAATATTCCAAAACGATTTTATATTCGGGTTCTTCAAATACGGTAACTGCTGAAAAATATTATGAATATAACCTTGATTACGGAGGATTACAAAATTACACTTACAGCGATAAGGGAACATTGGGGAATATGGGTACCGGCGCATACAACTATAGGCTTCATGTGATATATAACAGTCAAACTGATAACAGTAATATTTATATTGTAAACCTTCCGGTAAGCGTCCGGGTTGTCGGGGATGATTCTGAAGTGTACCGTAAAACGGATGCAATATATGGAGCAGGAGAAGGAAACCGAGGTAAAATTACCGGGATAAGAAAAACACTGGATGCCGCTGGGAATCAGTCTCTAACCAAAATTGAATACGATGAATGGGGCAATATCACCAAAAAGACGATGCCCGATAGGATGGAATACTCCTACCTCTACGATCGTGATTACAACACCTACGTAGAGCGTGTAACAGACTCGCACGGATATATCACCGAAATGGAGAAATACGATTACCGCTACGGTATTCCGCGCATTACACGGGATATGAACCGCTATACGCTGGAACAGACCATAGACGACTTGGGACGCGTGGATACCATCATCTCGCCAAATGAGCAGGAGTCCGGTAAAAAATTTACTATCCTGTACGAATACTCACCTCTTCCGGTAAAAGAAATAGACAAGGATTGTAGTGAAGATCTTTTTGAGCAGGAGGATATGCTGCTTTTGAACGTGCCGGAAGAGATTTACGGGGAAAATCCGTTCTCAGAAGAGCTGATTCAAAAAATAATGGGTACTTCAGGATTGGCCGGATGTCCTCGGGAAGAATGGAAATATGCAACAAGAGATATTCCGGTAGAATATATTACCATCCGCATCGAAAACTGTTTTTGTACCGATAAGGCAGAACCTGTGTACGCCCTTACCAAACGGTACGATTATGCCCGTGTGAGCGGCGATAATTACAACTGCATCGAAACGGCCCTCTTTGTCGATGGTATGGGACGCGTGATACAGGAACAGCGCGACGCGGCAGTGACCACAAGCGGTCTGGCATATAACCACACCGAGCAGGAGCAAAAGGTGGTTAGCGGACGCATTTACTACGATGCGTTTGGACGGGCTGTAAAGACCTATTACCCAACGACAACTGCGGTGTCTTCGCGGCGGTTCAAGGAAACAGGAACTTTCGATGGAGATCCTTTGGCTGAAATGGAATATGACTTGCTTGACCGGGTTACCAAAGTTACCCGTCCAAGCGATGATACCGAGTTCACGACAGATTACCGCATAGATGGAAATTCGCTTATATCAACCGTTTCCTTTTTTAACAGTTCGGTCATTGGTAGCTCATATATCACAAAAGAATGCCATACCAGTGCTTCCGGATTAATTACGAAGGAAAAAGAGAACGATTTTGCAGTAACAACCGATTATACCTATGACCCTATTGGCCAGTTAACCGGAATAGAAAAAGGTGTACAGCATGTTGAGTACAAGTATGACCTGTCGGGCAAAGTAACCGAGGTAACCTCTCCTGTAAAGGGACAAGGCGGTGTAGCGGCTACAACAACAAGATTTACTTACGATGATGCCGGAAATTTGATAAGGAAACAGACAGGCAATTTTCCTGATGAAGGTATTGAATATGAGTATGATTTCAGCCGGTTAACGAAAATCAAGTATCCGCATCAGCGTGTGGGTAGAATCATGCTGCAGGAAGATGCTTCCGGGGCACAGGAGTTTTTCTATGGAAGACAGGGAGAGGTGTCTAAAGTACGCCGTACCATCGTTATTCCAAATCAAGCTGTTGCCACTTATGTAACTCAATGGCAATATGATTCGTGGAACCGCTTGACGGAGATCATCTACCCGGACGGCGAAAAGGTTGCCTATACCTACAACTCCGGCGGATTGGTAGATAAAATGACGGGCGGAAAAACCTATTGCTACGATTATATAACCAAGATCGGCTACGACAAATTCAACCAGCGGGTTTATATGAAGTATGGAAATAAACTGGCAACGACCTACCAGTATCTTGATGATAGAGGTTTAATGAGTAATTTCAACGTATTGGATCCGGAAGGAGGAGAGCCTTTACCTCCTTATAACTATGCTTATAATGAAAAAAATGACATAGTCCGTGCCTCTTTTGGAAGTTTACTCTTTACCCATCGTTATATGTATACTCCATCCGGTAATTTATTCTTCGCAAATGGAGAGTCTGTAGGATTAGATATCTATTATAATATGGAATATCATTATGGTGGTTATGATATACCTCTCGATGACAGGATAGATAAACATCAGATTGTTGAATGGAGTGATGTTTATTTCGCCGGCGATGTTTTCAATATGAGGATAAGCGAGCTTGTGGAGCAATATGACGGAAAGTATGACCTCAACGGTAATTTGACTACAATGCAACCGGAACATTACCCGGAACTGTAGTTGGAGCGCATAAATTCCTTTGGGACGAAGAGAACCGCCTGGAAGCGATAAAAGATGGAATTTACACCAGCCACTACCTGTATGATGCGCAGGGCAACCGTGTGGTAAAAACCGGATTCGGTAACGAAAAAGTGTATTTCAATGCCGGACCGGCAGCGGAAGGCGGCACCGGTTCTGACTTTACTGCATATATCAACCCGTACATGGAAGTAACCAAAGGCGGAGCATATACCAAGCACTTCTTTATCGGCAACGAAAGAATCGTGAGCAAGCTGGGCGACTTGGAAAGTTTTGGAGCAGACCCACGCCGCGTTGAATATGCCGGTCATGACATAGAAGAACGGAAAGTTGATGTAGATTATGCCGGCAAGTACACACAATCAAGGAATAATATCAAAGGACACTATGCCGATTTTGACATGGAATATTATGGAGGAGAAAATAATGATTATGTAAATGGATCGTCATTTGTACAAGGCGAATCTAAAGAACCGGATCCGGAGGAAGAACTTAAAGGAAACGTGGATGTAAAAAAGGAAGACAGTGAAGATCAACGTTATTTTTATCACTCCAACCATTTGGGAAGTACAATGGCACTCACGGATAAAGATGGGGAACTTACTCAAATGGCAGATTATTTGCCGTTTGGCGAGCTGGTTTATGAAGAGCGGGGGGAATCTTGGAACACCCGCTACCTGTACCACGGCAAGGAGTTTGACGAAGAGACCGGCTTTTATTACTACGACGGCAGATTCTATTTCCCTGCCTTCGGAATATGGCTGAATGCCTCTTCACCGCTTGACCGCAACTCGGTTTTGACTCCGTATGTTTTTAAGAACAATAATCCGGAAACTAAGTGAGGCACGAATGCACGAATGCACGAAGGCGCGAAAGGGCGAAAGGGCGAATGCACGAAGGGGCGAAAAGCATGAAAGTTTAAAAAGAAAGTAGATATTGACAAAAAAATAGATAAAAACATGATATTCAAAAAGAAACGAGCGTTATTATTAGGTGCCCTGATAGCGGGTATCGGATTAGCAGGTACGGCAGTCTTGTCGCAACGCGAGACGGAGGAGAATGCTGTTGCAACAGAAATTTCGCAAGCCGGCCGTAGAGACGCGGCATGCCGCGTCTCTACGACCGGAACTGCGCCACTGGATTCAACTGTACCGGATCCAGAAGAGGTTCCGGTAGATAATGGCATTGGCACTGCACACAGCGGCAATACCACAGACCGCACAATCACCCGCTACACCGCCGTACAACCGGAAGGTATCATCGGTTTCTACAACGGCAGGGAACTGGACAACCCATCCGACAACATCTTTGAAGTCTCCCTCGACCAGTTGCCCGAAGCTGGCGACCGCGTGTGGCTCAAATACCACCTGTCAGGCGTGACCGATTATACCAACATCCCCCACAGCATCAACGACCGCCTGGCAAAGGGGGGGTACCTGGTCAAAACTACCTCTGAAACTTCCCTGCAAAGCGAGGAGCTGAATCCCGGATGGCTGAATCAGGGTAAAAACCGCGTTCAGTTTTCCCTGCCCGGAGAGGCTACCTACGGCTATAAAGTCAGCGGGCTTTATATCGAAGTCGAAAAAAACGCGGCTTCTTCTCCGCTTGTAATTAACGCTACCCAAAGCAGCTATAATAATAAGGCATATATTAAAGGTTTTATCAAGCACGAAAGCGCGAAGGGGCGAGAGCACGAAGGGGAGCAAACTGCAGCTGTATTTATTGACGGCGAGCAAGTTGCAGTAAAGGATGGCGAGTTTGAAGCCATTGTTCCGGTCAATGAAAGCCGGAAAGCGATTGTCAAAGTTCTTTACAACGGGGAAGAAATTACCCGCGAGCTTGCCTTTACATCCGGCTTGATTGCTGATGTGGAATATGCTGAAATTCGTTCCAATAAGAGCATTGCTCAGAAAATAGAAAAAGGTGCATCCGGCTCAATCGACATGGAGACCGCCGCCTTGAAAGTAAAGGAAGAAGCACTGCTTGATTCTAAGGAAATCTCGATTACTTCGTTGAGAGACATTGACTTGCCGGCCCTGAATCTGGGCATGAGTAATGTAACCGGTGCAGATAAAGGCTACCGCTTCCTGCCGCACGGTGAACATTTTTCGGAAGGCGCTACCATCGCTATCCGCTACGACCGAACTAAGATACCGAGCGGCTACACCGAAGACGACATCCGTACCTACTACTTTGACCTTGACACCAAGCACTGGGTGGCATTGGAGCGCGACACGATTGACAGGAATAACCGGATGATTGTCTCGCGCACCACCCACTTTACCGATATGATAAACGGGGTAATACAGGCACCCGAATCGCCCGAAACGCAGGGCTTTGCCCCAACCATGATGACCGACATCAAGGCAGCCGACCCGACTTCCAAGCTGCAGCTCATCGCTCCTCCTACGGCAAACAGCCGTGGAACGGCATCGCTCAGCTACCCCTTTGAAATGCCTCCTGCGCGCAATGGCATGCAGCCTCAACTCGGCTTGCAATACAACAGCGACGGCGGCAGCGGCTGGTTGGGAGAAGGCTGGGACTTGAACCTCTCAAGCATCACGGTGGATACTCGCTGGGGCGTACCGCGCTATAACCCTTTAAAGGAAACCGAAACCTACCTGTTGGACGGCTCCATGCTGGTAACCATGGATGAAGAAAATAACACAAGCATAGCCCATCGCGGAGATAAAATCAACCGGAAGAAAGACCGTCAATTCTATCCCCGCAAAGAGGCAGGCTTCTCACGAATCATACGAAGAGGAGAACCAACAGAAGACGGCAACCTTAATGAATACACCTGGGTGGTCACCGATAAGTCGGGAACCAAGTATTATTACGGACGCAAGATTGAAAACGATGGCGTTTATCCCAACCCTTCCAAAGAAGAAAAAGACAGTCTTATCATTGGGGTGCTGAGAGGAACAGTAACCACCCTTATACCCCAAGTGGAAGATGGAATGCGTTTCCCGGAAGTTATCACCGAATGGAAACTCTGCCGTGTGGAGGAAATTCATGGTGATTATATTGACTATTTCTATAAAACAGAAGAGGAGCCTGTTGCCGGAGGGTTAACCGCAACGGCAATCTATCTCGAAAAGATTGAAGCCGGAAATAAGGGACAAAAACCGCATACCGTGATAGAATTTGAAGAGTACAAAGATAAAAAGTTAAAGAAAATAAATAATGCCCGTTACGGGTTTTTGACCTCTTCTCATCAGCTATTGGGAAGAATGAACGTGAAATTTGACGAACAACCGCTGAGATATTATACATTTAATTATAAAGCAGGAGCATTTAACGCAAATGTGTTGGAAAAAGTAAGCCATTATTATTACGAAGGCGCAAATGGAAGTAATCCGAAGGAATTTGCTTCCCATACGTTTCAATATAATGATGGTAACATATCATTTGGTCCGGAAAATACAATAGAACTTGAAAGCCATGATCTTGGTAAACCGTTTCTTAATATGCTTACTTATCTTGACCATTCGCATGAGCCTTCGGCATTAGGAGGTAGCTCGTCAATATTTGGTGGTGGTAGTGCTTACGCAGGAATTGGACTTGGCGGCAATGTTACCTCCAAAATCAATACACTCGGATTTCAATATGCACACTCTCGCAACGGAACCGATGGGATAAGTACACTTGTTGATATCAATGGAGACGGATTACCCGATCAAGTTTTTGTAAAAGGCGGAGACTTGTATTATTGTGCGAACAATGGAGATGGAGAATTTAGTAAAGAAAAAATAAAAATAGATGATGATGGAATAGGAGCCTTTTCAAAAAACAGCAGTTACAGCAATTCGTATGGAGGAAAAGCATACGTTGGTATTGGTCCGGTAACAGTCAGCGCCGGTGTAGATTGGAATTATGGAAACAGCAAAACAAAGATCTATTTTTCCGACGTAAACAACGATGGATTGATAGACATCGTAAAGGACGGAAGAGTTTATTTTAACCACATTGTAATAAATGCTGAAGGAAAACAGGTTCCGACTTTCCGCAGAGCAAGTTCATTAACTCCAAGTCCGATTAAGGGAGGGGGTACTATTGTTGCTGATTTTGCAGAGCCTGATGATACGGAAAGAGAGAATCTTGTAAAATATAATCCCGTCCTTGATGTGGTGCGTGTATGGGAAGTTCCTTATACAGGTACGGTAAATATAATAAGTTCAGTACAGTTGCTTCCGCCACCGGCAGGCTACGACCCGGAAGAATTTGCAAATGCAGATGGAGTACATGTGGCAATACAGTTTAAAGAAGGAAATAATAGTGAGAAGTGGTCTCAATACATAACAAAAGATAACAATACAACTCATCCGGCTAATGTAAATAACCTTTCTGTAGTCAAAGGCGATAAGATCTATTTCCGCGTACAACCGGGACCAAGAAATGCAGAGAACGAATTTGGATCTACCGCCAACGGTTCATTCGACCAAGTCCGATGGGCTCCGGTAATTACCTATACGGCACTTCCGGGTGATGCTGTACACGGAGAAAGTCGAGAATTTGCGAGTAATACATTTGATCTCTCAATAATTGGAAATGCGGTTGAAATGGAAAAAGCCGGACCGTTTCGTGTTGAGTGGGATCTGAAAAAACTACCGACCAACGATGATATAAAACTTCGTATTACGTTGTTTAATGACCCGCAAATATTAAATGAAGAAACAAGTGAGTATGAAGACAATCCGGATTATAGAGCAGTGGAATTTGAATTTCCTTATGATGCGGAAACAGATATAACTGCATCCGGGTATTTGGAATGTACCGAAGGGGACATAACTCCGGAATTGGGAACAACAACCTATCCTAATCTGTCTAATTCGCATACCTATTCCGGAAATAGTTCAGCGTGGGAAGGAAAATACATTAAGTTTGAATTGATAAGCCAAAGTAATATTGCTCTTGAAAAAGTTCGATGGACCCCGCGGGTAATTACGGATTTAGAAGAGAAACAACAATATTATGTTGAGCTTGAAAATGGAGGCACCGAATTAGTAGATAAAACAGTCGTCCCGGCTTCGGTTACTTACAGCTATTACGGACAGCGATACGGAAATACTGCGGGCATTATAAATATTCCGGTAGATAGTGAGGTCTCTTTTAGACCAGCCATAACTTCTCTTTCAAACGGAAAATTTCGACTTGCTATTAAAAACGAAAATGGTTTGGTAAAAGAACATTTATCATTTACTCATAATAACGCAGGATTTGATCCTTTGGAGAAAACGGTTCATTTGCCCGAAGGTACTTATCAGTTAGAATATTATACTGATGATGCCGGTATGTTTGAATCTGCAAACAATATTTCCATAGATTATCTTGTATGGGAAGAAGAGATTGAGTATGATGTGGAGACAGGAGAACCTATTTACACGCCGGGTGGTTCGGTACAAGCATTCGCACCGAAAGTAAATACCGGTTTGGGAGATATGTACCGCGGTTGGGGGCAATTTGTATATAATGCCAACGATAACGGGCGTTATAAGACAGAAATAAAAGAAGATGCTCTTAATTGGAAGAATACCAGTAATAAAGGTGATTTTGATGAGAATGACTATAAAAACCTTCCGCAGGACGGAGAGGAAGTTGACGGTAAACTCGAAAGTGCGGAAATTGAACAATCCAACGTCGCACTAATCTCGATGGTTCCGGATGCAGCGGCTATAGAGCGTGGAATTTGGAATGGTCCGGTTACAAATTCGTGGATAAAAGGAGATATTATGAGTGCTTCCCGCATGGGTGAACAGCATGTGATTCCGGAGAATCCGCTACGGTTTCAAGATAATGATGCCGCTACCGGAACATGTGGTAGTACAGCCACAGCCATGGATCTAAAATCGGAAACAAAAACGCGGACAGTTCAAGCTGGAGCTAATTTTGGTTTATCCGGAACAGGAAATACCTCTTGGGGAGATCAACGAAATATCTCGCTCTTTCAAGATATGAATGGTGACGGATACCCTGATTTGATTAACGGAAATTCAATTCAATTCACCAATACGCGTGGTGGATTTGATGGCGAGATATTAACCGGAGATGAAAATCCGCATGTAAGTAAAAATTATGCTTATAATATTGGTTCGGGAGGAAATGCAATAATTTCCGGATCAAATACAGCTTCCGGTGGAACTGCAGTGTCTGCTGATGCCAAGTCAAATGTATCTTCAAGCAATGCGAAAAGTAATTCGAAAAGTATTCCTATTGACTTTTCTCTTGTTAACAAAAACGAAGACCGCGTAGACTATACCATGATGGATGTCAACGGTGACGGATTACCGGATAGGGTTTTTGATGAAAAATATCGAAATGGAGATGATAAGCCGTATTTTTCCGACTATCATGATAACAAAAAGAAAATTGTTCAACTTAACTTGGGATATTCATTCTCTCAGAAAATAGACTATAATATTGGGGATGACATAGAAAAAGGAAGTAGTTATGCGGAAAATTACGGTTTCGGTATGGACATTGGAGCTTCAAGTATTCAAGCTGGAGCCGGAATCTCAAGGTCAGTCTCTTCTGTCAATTATGTTTTGATGGATATCAATGGCGATGGATTGCCGGATAAAGTGATGAATAATGGCAATGTTCGTTTTAACTTAGGTTACCGTTTTGAAACAGAGCAAGAAGCCAGTCTTAATCCGGTAATATCCCGTATTAGCGAAAGCGAATCAACCTCCGAGTCGATCAATGGCGCGGGAACTTTTGGGTTTACTATTTTTGGAGTAGCCAAAGTTGTGGTAAATGTCGGCGGTTACGGTGGTCATAGTGTTACGCGCTCGACCTTTGATTTACGTGATATTAACGGTGACGGCTACCTTGATATGGTAACTTCCGGAAAACAAGACGAGATGAAGGTGCGCTACTCCACTATCGGAGCCGCCAACAAGCTGAAAAAAGTAACCAACCCATTGGGAGGAACCATCGAAATCAATTACGATCACTCAAAAGCAACCTACGACCACCCCGGTGGAAAATGGGTCATGAGTTCAGTCAAAATGGATGATAAAGTAAGTAAGGACGGGGCAAATATGCAAAATAACTTTATCTACGAAAACGGTAAGCACGACCGCCACGAGCGCGAGTTCCTGGGATTTGGAACGGTAAAGACAATCAATATGGATACCGAATCAACTCCGCAACCAACACTATACCGTACTCTTACCCAAAAATACGATGTGAGCAATGTTTATACTTCCGGCAGTGAGATCGAAACACTGTTGGCGGATAAAGACGAAAAGCCATATTTCCGCGAAGTAAAAACGTATGAGCACCACATAGTAACTCCGGGTACGAGCGATAAGTTCCTTGTCGACGGATTGAACTCCAACGACCTGCGTTGTTTTACCCCAATAGGCTTTACTACGCTTAAATCATCAAAAACATTTGCTTACGAAGGAAACAATAACAGTGGATTGCAGTTAAATGAAATAGACTACACCTATCACTTTGGTAATAATGATTATGGCGACCTGCATACGTATGCCTACAAAGACAACACGCCAAACGGAAACAACTACACTACTACCATTAACTATATACACAAAGATGGTAATATATTGAGTTTACCGGCAAGCGTAGAGGTGAAAGATGCGAATGACAATGTACTCCGTCTGATGAGTGCAGCGTACGGGGATGGCAACAACCCGAACCGCATTACCAGGATGACTCAAACGCTGAATGAGGAGGGCACCTTAGCCGTCACCGAATGGAAATACGACCGCTACGGAAATATTACCGAAAAAATTCTTCCTGAAAACGAGGAAAAACAGCGCATGTGGTACAAGTATTTCTACGACCGCAAGTACAACATGTATGTAGAGCGCATAGAAGATGCTTTCGGTTACCACAGCGACCTTGAAGACTACGATTACCGCTATGGTATTCCGCTTACTGTACGTGATATGAATGGCTATACGCAAAAGAGCGAGATAGACAATCTGGGACGTATCATTTCCATCCTGGCACCAAACGAGGAAGCGGCAGAAAAAGAATACACCATGAAGTTTAACTATCCGGTTAAACTGAACGGCCTTGCAGATGCATACGCATCTACCGTTCATTACGACCCGCAGCATCCCAATTCAGTGAATGGAGGTATGCGTACCTTTACCTTTGTAGATGGAATGGGACGCGCCATACAAGTGAAGAAAGACACAGAGGTATATGAAGAAGGACTAGCAACTCCGAAGTTGCTCATTAGCGGATTAGTTAAGTACGATCCATTCGGCCGCACCGTTGAATCATACTACCCGGCTACACAAAGTCCGTCAGAATCAGAGGCAACGACTTCGCGTTACGGTTATGGAGCATCCGGTGATTTGACCTACAAAACTGTTACGGAGTATGACATTATGGATCGTCCTGTAAAAACAACGCTTCCGGATAATACATCCTCTGAAATGATATACTCTATCGACAATAACATGCTTGTTGCCACTGTCATTGATGCTGAACGGAATAAGCAAAAATCGTACACCAACGGCTCGAAACTAACAATTAAAACCGAGCAATTTTTAAACCCGGCCGATGAAACCGGTATTATTACCTCATTCGCTTACGATAAAATCGGTCAATTGATTGAAGTAACCGATGCAGGTGAAAACAAAACCGTTTCGGTATACGATATGGGAGGCCGCCGTACATCGGTACTACATCCGGTTTCGGGTCTTACCACATTTGAGTACGACAATTTAGGGAATTTAACCAAACGCAAACGTAGAACGGCAAACATAGCCGCTGCCGATGAGTTGGATAAAGAAGAAGCTCGTTTGAAAGAAAAAACTGAGCCGAAAGATAAATACATTGAATATAAATACGACTTCTACCGCTTGACAAAAATCAAGTATCCGCGCTACCCAGAACATGACATCACCTACACCTACGGTGACAAAAACGCATCATTCAACCGCCGTGGTCGTTTGGCGTTGGTCGAAGATGCCACCGGTGCGCAAGAATTCTTCTATGGGCGACACGGTGAAATAACCAAGATTCGCCGTACCGTAGTAATTCCGAATCAGGCAATCGCCACCTACGAAACTCAGTGGAAATACGACTCATGGAACCGCCTGACCGAGATGATTTACCCCGACCAGGAAAAAGTTACCTACAGTTACGACACCGGCGGGCAGCTCATCAAAGTCGGAGGCGAGAAAGCATACAAGTACGATTATGTCAAAAACATCGGTTACGATAAATTCGGTCAACGTGTCTATATGCAATACGGTAACGGTTCGGAAACAACCTGGGACTACAAAGCCGACAACCGCCGCCTGCAAAATCTTATAGTATTGGACGGAACTTCTACCTCCAATAAAATCATGGACAATACCTACACGTATGATAATGTAGGGAATGTAACGGAGATTTTAGGAAAAGCAGTTACCGTTACCGGCGGTGATGGAAAAACAAGAGGCGGATGGATGAACCATAATTACAAATATGACGGTCTCTATCGCTTGACCAAAGCATGGGGAGACTTCAACGCAGGTCAAAATGCGAATGGTCAAACCAAAACTGCCGATTATTCGTTGACAATGACGTATGACAATTTGCACAATATTACAAGCAAAGAGCAAACTATTAACCAAAGCAACTTCCAGTTTGCAGGAAATTTGAGTGCCGGTTATAAACTTGATTATAAGTATGACCCAATTAAAAAACACCAAATCAAAACTCTTCGCGACAATGACCACCGTTCGGTAACCGATGAAAGTAGCAAAGAATTAGAAAACAACAACTTCAACCGTAACCACCAATATGAGTACGATGCCAACGGTAACTTGATTGCCATAAACATCGAAACTGTAAAAGAAGACGAAACGGACGAAGAAGTAAAAGAGGGCGAAGAGATCAAACCGGGCATAAGCAAAAAACGTCAGCTCCTTTGGGACGAGGAGAATCGTCTACTCGCAATTAACGACAACGGCTTCTTGAGCAACTACTGGTATGATGCCGGAGGCGAGCGTGTAATTAAAACTTCGGGCGAGCACGAACTTGTATTCCTCAATACGGCAGAAGCCGGTGTTAGTAAAGGAAGCGGTCGATTTACCGCTTACATCAACCCATACCTGGTCGTTTCTCCGCAGGGACGTTACACCAAGCACATCTACATGGGCAGCCAGCGCATTGTGAGTAAACTGGGCGATTTCGAGAGCTTCGGTCAAGACCCGCGCCGCGTGGCTCGTGCCGGTCAAGACGTGGATGGCAGGCTTAGCGAAACGACAAAAGACGGTAGCATAGATTACGATTCAAAGTACCAAAAAGCGCAATCCGTTATTAAAGACCGCTACGAATTATTTGAGTTGCCATATAAAGCACCGGAAAATGATGCCGCAGCCGACAACGAATTTTGCTGCAACGATAACACTGCCCTGCGCTCGGCAAACGTCGGAAACGGAAACGATAATCCAGAAAAAATGCTCTATTTCTACCATTCCGACCATTTGGGAAGCACAAGTCTTATCACCGACAAAGATGGAGATTTGGTACAGCATATTGAGTACACTCCATTCGGAGAGGTTTTCATTGAAGAGAGAAACAATACTTGGAATACACCTTACCTCTTCAATGCAAAAGAATTGGATGAGGAGACTGGCTTGTACTATTATAGTGCGCGGTATTATGATCCGAGGACGAGTTTGTTCTTGAGTGCTGATCCGTTGCAAGAGTTGTATCCGGGTATTAGTACTTATGCTTATTGTAAAAATAATCCGGTGAAATATATAGATCCGACGGGGTTAGGGTATGAAATGAGTGATGAAACAGGAGAAGTTTGGGAAAATCCAAATCTTACAGATGAAAATTATAAAGATTTAATGAGTGATGGATTTACTTATTTAGGTTCTAACTTAAATGTAGACGAATCTACTTCTTCTGTTGATAGAGGAGAGTTGTCAGAATTTGTTATAACCCCTGAATCAAGTGCTCAAAATGAAGAAAGACAAGCGAAAGAAGAAGCTGTAGAAAGAAAAAAATCAGAGGATGATTATTACAAACAGCAACAAGATAGAGATTGGTCTTTAAACCGTATGGTTTGGCACTATCTCGGAACTAATGAACGGACACAGCAACGGTGGTTGGATAAATACGGACATCCTGCTGTAAATGGAGTAATGGGGGCTATTAATCCATTATTCAGTGTAACTATGGATATTGCTATATTAAGTGACAACACCGCTACGTCAGATGCAAAAATGTGGGCTGCTTTCGATATTATGGCAACTATTGGTACTTTCGGTCTTAATAGAATACCAGTGGCTAAAAGTGTACTGCCTTCTACGTTACAGAGTCATTTGGAATACGGTAAGGACGCTTTTAACGCTATAAGTAAAGCTTCTGCTATAATGCCTAACACACAAGAAATTATGGATGAAATTTGGGGCAAAAATGACTCAAACTCAAAGAGGGAATAGGTTTTTGATGCGCGTGGTGTGGCGTGAGCAAAGAATGAACTGCATTTGGTATATGGCTCGTTTGCCGTAGTCTATAAAAATTGTGGTGCGAGCTCAGTAATCGGTAGCGTGCCAATAATGAAAACCGTACCGTTCGGCGTTCGGCTCCGCCAACATCGTAAGTAACGGGGCTGTATCAAAAGTCTCATTCAAATTTCAAGAACTTACGATTTGTAAGCACCAAGTAAGAAAATCGTCATTTCGACCTCTTAAATAGTCGTTTAA
>QMCE01000920.1_pt1 | contig 32512 bp, 23 predicted proteins | sample 1821851 | NCBI WGS metagenome assembly QMCE01 (sample SAMN09453174, study PRJNA476694) | Termite gut metagenome, whole genome shotgun sequencing project. | isolation source: worker | host: Odontotermes sp. | place: South Africa:Pretoria | collected 2016-01-28 | reverse complement strand
ATCCCGTATAACGATGACGACGGCACCGTGAATGATGACGACGGCACATGGAATGATGTCAACCGCGACCAAATTGGCACAGAAGGTGTAATCACCGTAAACCTCCCGCAACTGTCCGGCGCGGCTCTTTTGCAAAAAGCGGAAGAGGTGCGTGATGAGTTGATTAACTTTGGCAATGACGTTTTTATCCCCGCCGGCACTGCTGTACCGGCAGTTCTGGATAACTACAACTTTATTAACCCTTATGCTCCCGAGGTTGAAATAGTGGAGATTAACGGTCAGGATGTACCCCAAATTACCTACACCGTGAGTACTACGAGTATCACACCTCCGGCGCACACCGATTATAACAATTATCTCCAAAGCATGGTGGGGGCAGATATTATTTCCGAAATGTCCGTCAGAGGTGTAGACATTGTCTACATGATGTTTAATTATAAAGCGCTTCTCGAAGCCTTCGGCATTGACACGAGTACAACAGAAACTATGATGGCCATCAGTCAAGAAAATGAACTGCTCGCAGTTTTGGATGATCCACGCGATAATGGCAACTACAGAGAACCTTATAATTGGAGCAGCATCCATAATATGTGCGCAGATCCCGAACCGTACTATGTTTTCTTGATGGCAGGTGATATTGAGGCGAAGCTTTATATCTACATCTCGAACGAAACGGTAGGGTCACCAATCAATGGCAACCGCGAAAATAACTACAACGGTACCCTTCTTGCCACAGTCGTGTTTGATGGCAGCAATCTTACCATAACAGACGCCTACTCTAAAGTTAGCGCGGGTAATAACTTTGGTATTGGAACATCTCTGCCAATGTTAATAAAAAACAGCACTGGTAATCCTCTAATAAACAATATGGAAGTCTCAACAAAGGTTCTGACTTCTGCTAGCTATTCTCAAGGACTGCAAGCCTTTGAAAACGAAAACGGTCTTTGGGGTTACAAAGATGCCAACGGAACAGTCGTCATTGCGCCGCAATACGAAGCGGGATGGATGGAATCGGGTTCCGCGACTGCGCACCCGTTTACGAGTAATCTTGCATGGTTCAAGAAGAACGGGAAATACGGCTTGCTGCGTATTGTTGAGGGAACTCATATCGCGGCACCGGCAAGCTACAATCCCCAGCCCGGTTCATATAGCAATCAAGTTTACATCAGTATCCCGTCAGTCAGCGGTGATGCTGAAGTGTTCTACACGACCAACGCTGCTTACACCCCGACCGTGACATTCGTCAACGGCGTCGCAACCGCCGGCACCGCAACTACTAAACTCACAAGCAACAGCATCCTGTTAGATACGCCGGGTACCTATACCGTGCGCACCATATTGGTGCGGAACAGTCAAGTCAGCAATGTGCTTGAAGGGGTTTACACCGTAGCCCGCAGCAGTTATGATCCTCCCAACCCGCCAACCATTCCTGCAGGTGATCCTGCTCCGGTCGAGTTTGAGGGTACCACAACCGATGACAGCGCCCATGTGACGGTAGACGCGAACGCCATAGAGGACGCAATTCGTCAGGCTGCGGAATACGATACGATCACAGTTGACGTTGTGCTGCCTGACAACGCGAACGCCGAAGACATTAAAGCCGTCGATGTGGATTTCCCCAAAAGCGTTTTTTCTGACATCGAACAGACAGATGCCCTCATACTTATCAACACGCCGGTTGCGAGCATAACGTTTGACAACGCCGCCATTGACGAGATTAACGATACGGGAAACGGAACGGTTCGCATCAGCGCCTCCGTCCTAGACACAGACACACTGCCGGATATGTATAAAATGGTGATCGGTGATCGTCCGGTGTATGATTTTACCGCAACGGTCGGCGGAAACACCGTAACAAACTTCGGCGATGGCTTTGCTCATGTGGAAATCCCGTATATCCGAAGAGAGGGTGAAAACCCAAACGCAATCGTTATATGGTATCTAGCCGATGATGGGTCACTGACTCTCGTTACCGGGCGATATGACAGAGTACGGGGTGTAGTGTACTTCGATACAAATCACTTCTCAAAATATGTCGTTGGCTATAATATGGTTGAGTATGCAGACATCGGAGGGAGCTTTGCTGAAGATGCCATTATCTACCTCGCCGCGAGAGACTGCTTTACCCATATTACCGGCGAACTGTATAACCCTTTGCAGGAAATCACGCGTGGTGAGTTCACGATGGTTCTGATGAAAGCGTATGGCATTGAGCCGACGGGAGGCGGGGAGAATTTTTCCGATGTTTCTCCAACCGCCGCATACGCGCCGTATTTAGCTACAGCCAGAGAAATGGGACTGGTGAGCGGCAGCGGTAACAACACCTTCCGTCCGGAAGCGGCGATGACGCGCAGCGATATGTTCACCTTGCTGTACAATGTACTTAATGCGTTGGGCAAGATTCCCGAACCTGTATCGGGCGGAAAGGATTTGGTTGATTTCTCGGATGCCGATGAACTCCCTCCTTGGACTGTGGAAGCTGTTGAAGCGTTGGCGAAAGCAAATATCATCGGCAACACCATCGACAGAAAGATCAACCCGAAAGGCAAGACCGGCCGTCAGTCAATGGCGCAGTTGATTTACAACCTATTCAACCTTCAGTAACAATTGAAAAGTCAAAACCGGTAGGAACTCCCTGCCGGTTTTGGCTTCCTTGACGTACCCTCAAGTAGACGTCACGTCCCCAACATGCTACACTGGATAAGTTGGAATTAGAGCGGCGAGCGGACATCCGGCACAAACCGAGCACCTCGGCAAACAATTCCACAAGTATGAACAAAGAGTAAAATATTAGGAATCTAGTGGTTAACACCCGTCCGGCGCTTGCGGACCAACAAGGGGCGTGGTATAGTAATTACAGAAACAAAATCTAAAGCGGGGTGTTTCGCGTGAAAAAGCAAACGGCTAGGTGCCTTGTAACAGGCGCGACCGGCTATCTCGGCACGGTGCTTGTGAAAACGCTGTATGACGCGGGATACCCGGTAACGTCTCTTGCTATCCCTGGCGACGACGTTAGTTACATCGCTCCGTATTCGGAGATACGGTATGCCGACGTATGCGACGCGGAAGCGCTGGAGCGTGAAGCAACCGGCTTTGACATCATCGTCCATCTGGCGGGGATTGTGGAAATCAGTACGCGCAACCGCGCCAAAATGCGGCGCGTTAATATCGGCGGGACGGTCAACGTGGCGGAACTGTGCCGGAAGCATGGCATGAAGATGGTCTATTGCAGCTCGGTTCACGCCATTCCCTGCCTGTCGGACGACGAAACCATGTCGGAAATATCGGATTTCAACGCGGATAAAATCAAAGGACTGTACGGCAAAACCAAAGCCGAAGCGACAAAGCGCGTATTGGAAATGACCCGCGACGGACGTGGACTTCCTATGCGGCGGCTTAACGGCGTACCTTGACGGGCAGTATAACTTTGTGGATGTGCGGGACGTCGCCGCGGGCATATTGGGCATGATTGAAAACTGGGCGTCAGGCGAGGGGTATATCCTTTCCGGTCATGTGGTATCTGTGGAGCAACTGCTGCGGGAAATCGCCGGAGCCAGCGGGCACAAGATGCTTCGTGTGAAGCTGCCGTACTGGTTCATCTACGGGGTAAGTTATCTCGCGGAACTTTACTATTTCATCCTGCGGAAGAAGCCGCTCTTTACACATTACTCGATCCAGACCCTGCGCAGCAACTGCAACTTTTCAAACAGGAAAGCCCGTGAGAGAATCGGCTTTACGCCCCGCCCCCTGCAAGAAAGCCTGTCTGAGATGACGCAGTGGATCATGACGCACTTCATCACAAAGAGAAAGGGTAAGTACATACCGCTGCTGCCTCCGGCTCCGTGAAAACTACTTATTTGGCGGTATAAGCCACTTTGGGGCGATGAAATTCCCGTGCTGTTCCGCACCCGTAAAATTAATCGAAGCGGTCATTACGCCGTGTTTCTCTGTGATCATAATCTGCACTTCCTCCGCAGCGTTATTTTTACCGATATACGCGTATTCCTCTATAATCTCTTTTTCGATGGCGGTTTGGCTTGTGTCAAACCGCTTCAGCTTTTCCTCAAAGGTACTTTTGGTTATTGGCTTGGCGGCGCTCCGGCTATAGGTTTTTTTGAACAAGTACTGCTCGTTTGGCATTGAAAAGTCTTGCCTGAATACATGTCTGAAACGATTGTTAATCCGAATACCGAGATTTTTCCCAATCTGCTGGTGAATGAGCATGTCATTTCGGTAAATATATTCCGTTGTGGTCAGGGAGGCGTCGTGCTTCGTATCCGTGCGATATAGGTCGGCGTCAATGCGGTATGTAACGGTGATAATCATTACGCTCCATCTCCTACAATTGTTACGGCTGACTTTCGGCTTTGGTGAAATGCCGTTCTTTCAATTATAGCGAAAGATTTATGTTTCGTCAATGCCGAATACATCAGCTTTCATTCACGGCGTATAATATGAAGATGGAGGTGGATGCCGTGACAAAAATCCAACAGAAGGAAATGGCAGACCGAATTAAAAGCCGTCGTGAGTCGCTAGGCTTCACGCAAGAAGGTTTTTGCGAAGAGATCAATCTATCCGCAAGTTCGTATACGAAAATCGAGAACGCCTTTCAAAAGCCCGCGCTTGATACCCTTATCAAAATCGCGCGGCGGCTTGATATGTCACTTGATTACATTGTATTCGGCGCGGATAAGGACAAACCTCAGAAGCCGAGCAACGCGGATAAGGTAAATGTGATACTGGACAACGCGGACAGCGGCAAACTGCTTTACGCCGCCGAGGTCTTTACGAAACTCGCAAAAGCGTCAGCCGAATGAGTCAAAAAAGCCAAGTGCCTGTTTAAGCGGTAAATACATTCGGGATTAGTCGGCGTACTTCATCACAAAGAGAAAGGGCGAGTACATACCGCTGCTGCCCCCGGTTCCGTGAAAGAATACTTCAAATCCCGCCAAAGCCGAAAAGACGGCTTGGCGGGATTTTCTAAATTGTTTACAAAAGACACAACGAGACAATCTATTTGCGCGGGAGCGTCATAAGCATTCTATGGTCTAGAAAACGGGTGTTTTGCGCCATTCGCTAACGAGAGCTACTCATCGCCGATTAGCGTATCTAAAAACATCATGAAGCTTTTCTTTTGGTTCGGAAGCAGACGCCTGTATTGTTTCAAAAGACCAGCCTCGATCTCGTTCAGTTCATGCGCTTCGACAGGTTCAATTCTGCGCCTTACATCAGTCCGGCCAACTATGAAATCAATGGACGTGTCGAAAAAATCGGCAAATGCCTTTAGCGTCGCGATGTCCGGCTCATAAGAGCCGGCTTCATAGGACTGGATTTGTGACTGCGCCAAATCAAAATGGTCTGCAAGTCTCTGCTGGCTGAGTTTACGGGATTCCCTAAGCGCACGCAAGTTTTCCACAACATCGCCTCCCATATACACATTGTAACAAGATATCCTAATCCTAAACAAAAAGCCTTCCTTATGCTTTACAACAAGATTATCTTGTGGTAAGATAAAAGAACTGCTAATCGTCATAGCGCTTGGCGGATATCAAGTGGTATGGGAAGGGAAGCAATCATGCTGCAATATATCCCGCATTCATTCGGTGGTCAAGAAAACGCGATGGCGTTTTTAATCGGAGTACTGGTGTATATAGGACTCCTCTCGCTCTTCGGTTACATAGACGCGGAAACAAGAGAGGGCAAGAAAAACGTTCTTGTGTTTTTCTTCATATTCGGATCAATGTCTATTTTATCATTGTCCCTTATCGTTGCTTTTCCTTACCGATCCGTATCTGAGGAAATAAAGGAAGTTGAAATCCGGGCAATTCAGGAAAACAAGCATTATTTATCACAGATCCAGAAAGAAGACTGCGCTCTCTGCGGAACGGTGGGGACCCTCTCCTTTCATGGGGGCGAGAAAAACCCGGCGATTGTTAACCTGAACACGTTTGAATATCTGCGCCTTGAAATCAACCGTTACGATATGAGTGGGGTTCCTATTGAGGAACCGGCGAGTTACATACAACCGAGCACTTTCATATTTCAAGACGGGACAGGAGCCTATTTATGGGTTACACCCAATAATGGATATGCGGACGGAATCATTGAGCTTGCGCAAAATAGCACTTTGTCTTTTGACCGTGCGGCGGAGTTTTTGTGTCCCGATTGCTTGAGAGAACTGCTAAATCAATACGCAGACGATGAGGAACATTGGAATATTGCCTTGCTGGATTTTGAAACGAGGACAATCAGGCTGTTTAAGAAAACGCTCACCGGATTCGCTCTGGGTGCTTTCAATGTTAGGTTCCGACATGACACGGAACGAAATGCGATTGAAATGACGATATGGTATTCACCAAAATATGATTAAACCGTTATCTCGGCTGCAATCCGATAGACTTTGCTGAGTGGGATATACACCCGAAACAGTAACGGAAAAAGAACCAATAGCCTTGTTTTTGAAATCAACTGGATTTTTCTGATATAATCATCACGTAGGGATAGACATAATGTCTCAAATATGGTATATTGGTTTTACTGGCCAATGCATGAAACTAATGAGAAGGTGGTTGTAATGCGGATCAATTTCAGCACGTTGAAGCCTCCCCCTGAGAATATCGAGCATACCTATACCATCGCGTTTATCGATTATGAGTATTTATTTATCAGCTTTACAAAGCAATACCTGATGCCTCCAAAACTGCATGATATCTGTGATGAAATAAAACGGAACGGTAAGTTAACAAAGATTTATGTATTCGGTGACTTTACAAAACCCGAGCTTTCTCAGGAACGAAACCATATCAGGACAATAACGAGCAATATCATCGATTGCGGCAGTGAGAGTATCATGATCAAAAAAGACTTTACAGACTTCATAATGCTGGATCATATTTATCAAGAGCTGAACGAGAATCCCGCCGTTGAACAGTTCGTTTTATTTACCGGAGACGGTCATTTCTCCTCCTCCGCTACATTCCTAAAGAACTTTATGGACAAGACAGTGGGTGTATATGGATTGGCAGGGTCTCTGAGCCGCCAGTTGCGGGATTGCTCGTCTTGGGCGAAGGAGATGGTTGTGATCGACGACGATGAACATGAATGCCAAATCAATTTGCTCAAGAACATAAAAAGAGTGGTTAACAGGGGAATGATCCCGACATTCATGAACACCGTCGAGCATACTATTCGGATTTACGGCGGAGACCACTACAGATACATTCAGGTATTGAGCAGCCTCATAGAGCAAGGGTACATAAACAACGAGAACCGAATTACGTTCGCGGGCAAGGATGAGTTCCGGATGCTGGCGGTGGATTGGGAACGTGTGAACAGAGAGCTTGCTGTCATTGCATAGAGAGTGGACGGCGGTCATTATTAATCTATGACTTCTTGTGTGAATCTAATGCTTTACTCTTGGGTGCCTAACCTCCCCCGTCGGTGAAACAGGAACGCATATAAAAAAGTGCCTGCAGCCGCAGAGCGGGTGCAGGCGAGTGGTGGGTAAAGAAAGGACTTGAGAGGTTAAGCGTTAATCAAACCGCTTACATCAGCAGGCATTGCTTTACAAGGTCGACTATCTGATCCGCGTTGCCTCCGGCATTTGCGCGGATATATCAAACAGATTCGGCCATTTTCACAATACCCTCGCCGGACACCACTTTGGGATCATAATCCAACATCAGGATGGTGTATTCGTTCGGATACCATACCAAATAAGCGTGACCGTCCTTTTCATAGAGGAACGCGATGTTGCCGTTGACGACGACGGTAATAACGCTGTCGGCCATATCCGGGTCAAAGACTTCCGAATAGAAGGAAGCGTTCCCGCTGCTGATTCTCTCCGGGTCTGTGCAAAAGTAACGGTGATAAACGATCGTGTTACCCGCTTCGTCCGAGTAGACGACCGGCGCCTTTATCTCCTCCATGCCGGCTAAGTCGAAACCCGCCTTTTTCGCCGCCGCCTCTGCCTCCATAAATATTTCATCCACTGCGGATAACTCCCGCTCATCGCATGACGAACAGAACCCAGCGATCAGGGCAAGGAGTACCGCTCCCACTGCAAACCTCTTCATTTCGCGAGGAAAATGAGTCCGGTCTCTTTGTTCCGGACATCCTCAGCCGACAAATTGTATTTTACCATTTCATCATTCCTCCCGTTCATAAAAGGCACATCCTTCTTTTTGAAGGTATGTGCCTTTATTATACACCATCATTCCGCTACAAGCAAGACATTTTTCTCTCTTTTAGCGGGAATTTTATTATTGTTGCGAAATAGCTCGAACTTTGTCGAATTTTGTCTTACTGGCGTGGTTCGACTATGTATCTATCGTTCACTGGAAAATCGTCCGGGCGGTAGGTTTTAATAACATACCGGTTCTGATTGTCAAAGCGAACGGTAACGGTCTTGGTGTAGTCTGCCGCGCTCGGCGGCTTTTCGCTGATAATCAGGCTTGCGCCGCATTCCTTCATCGTTTCAAATGTGGTCATGAAGCCGATCCCGCTACCGCCGTCCTCTTGGTGGGTGGTGACACGCTCCGCGCCAAGCCTTACCAGCGTATCGACCTCAAACGGTACGCCGCTGTCCGACACGCTGAACTCGTAGCAATCCCCCGCGAGGCCGATCTTCGCCAAAACGGCGCGGTGTGGGTTATCGCTCTCGTTTATAGCCGCCAGCGCGTCCTGAAGGTGATCGCCGACCATCGTTTCCAGTTTTTCTTGTGGGATGATATGCTCGGTCATGTATAGAATACTGCCGCTCACAGCGAGTTTAAAGTCGATCCCGCGTTCCGAAAACCTCTCCGCGTAGTATCCGAACAGATTGTCCAGCCCTTTCATCTTGACGGAGGGCAGAGTGTTGCGCGCTTTGATCTGCGAGATCGTTTCTTGGTATTCGTTTTGCAGTTTTCGCACATCGTCAAGCGAAACGGCTTCCTCGTCAAGTTCCGCCCCGGCCGCTTGACGGGCAATCGCGTACTCCATTGCCTCCATGCGGTGAATAACTTGGTGATTTGCGGTTTGCAACGCTAATATCTTCTCTTCCAGCCGCTCACTTTTCTCTTTCTCTGCGGCTAACGCTTCCTCAAGAAGCTCTTTGTTGCGAAGCATGGTTCTTTGCCACTGGAACAATGTAATCCCCCTCCTTATCCAGATAATAATCCCGACGCTGATGATGAGTAAACCTGCGAGGTAGATGTACGCGATATAAGCGTCCTCCCCTTCCGCTACTGTTCTTCCGAGTGTTGTGAAAACCAAGACTGCGCCTGTGGCTATAAGCGCGATGATGATGGAGTATCCCTTATACAGAAACGGAAAGCCGCTTCTGAAGCGGCGAATACGGAAGAATAAACGTAAAATAATAAATTGCAAGATATATGACATAGTATACATTAATACGTGAGAAAAAGAAGCATTGTCGACAATTGCATTTATTACATAGTCAGTGCCTTCAAAAGGCATAAAAACAAGCAAGATGAAATGATTACATCTGTTTTTACATTTGTTAGCATCACAATAAAAACAATTGAAGTTATACAATGAATCGCTTTTGTCATCAGATCGGGGAGCAAAGTTGGATCAGCAGCGTATAAGATAGAAATAAGAAGACACCACAGAACGGGTAACGCTATGCGGCGGGTAGTTGGCCTGTAGTTTAAGGATTTAGAGAAAACATAAAACGAGGAGAGCAGAACGCTCAGCGTACTGAGCATATCGATCAAGAAAGTGTAAATACAACCTCACCTCTCACCGTGTCGATTGTAACACGAAAACCGCGAAATAGCAAGAACGGTCAGCGTTTTTTACGCCGACCGTCTTAATGAGTTTCTAAGAAAGCAGGTATTAATATCCGAGGCAAAACAAGGATTGGATAAGCCATAACCACATTTGAAGCACCCTCCATCATTCTCATATTTCGCGGTCTTTCGACTTCGCAAAAAAAGAATACCGCACGGAAGAAAAATCTCCGAGCGGTATGGAGCGTATATTGAATGATGTTGAATGATGTTCGGCGGCGGCGGGTGCAAACCGGCAGTTACGGCGTTACATCGTCTGGCGTATTTTGTTAGCGTAGTAGTGGACAAATTCGGTGGGCGACGGGACGCCTACTTTGCCGCGGATGTGGGCCGTATAGTTCCGCTCCAGCGTATCGATGTCGTTGTTTTTCCAAGCGAAGTTTATGGCTGACTGCATGTTACGGATCACATTGTTGTAGCTGTTCCTGAACTTTTCCGCGATTTCGTAGAACACCGTCTCGGAATCGTTCTTGTCCTTGCCGATCAGGAGGAAAATCGCTTCCCGCAGATACGGGCCGCCCTTAAAGCCCGGTGGGATACCGATTATGTTCAGTTCCGTGTCGATTCTGCGCGTGAGGCGGTTCCGCACTTCCTCCGGCGTTTCAAGCGTCCGCAGATCACTCGGCAGTCCGCCGCGGTTGGCTATATGAATGAACGGGCGAAGATCAAGTAAATGGCCGATCACCATATCCGGGGAGTAATCTTCTTTCTTTTTGCAGAAGACCCATTCGATACCGTAGGCGTGGAGAGTTTCGCTAACGAGCTCGGAGCGGTTCCTTGTAATTACAACAATAGCCGGATAAAAGGGAAGATTCGCGGTTTTCATCTCTTTCAGGAAATCCAGCCCGGAACCCCTGCCCCAGTTCAACTCCAAGTCTAAAATGATACCCTCCGGTAAACGGTCTTTTACGATCCGCATCCCTTCGTCGCTGCTGCCGGTCATACCGACGAAAACAATGTCGTTTCTCCGGTCGGCGCAGTCGATAAAAGACCGGCACATGGAAACATCGTCCTCCACCATAAGAAGGGGCATTGGAATATCCATCGTCGTCACTCCCAACATCGTTCAGATTCATCGGCGGCTTTATCCGAAAAAAACACAGTTTTCGCTATAATAATAAAATAATGAATCTTTGGGGGCGTTGCCATTGCAATGGAACCATATCGGAGAACGTATTGAAAAATTGCGCAAGAAGAACGCTCTGTCGTTACGGCAGCTCGGAGAAAAAACCGGAATGTCCGGGCAGTATCTGGGACTGGTGGAGAAAGGGAGGCGCGGCTTATCGGTAGATTCGATCGTTCAACTATGTAACGCAATGAATGTCTCGGCGGATTATCTCCTATTCGGCAGAGGAATCACGACAGCCGGAGTGGTGGATGGACTGAGCGCGGAGCAGATCGATATTACCCTCGAAATCGCAAGAAGGGTTACGCGTTTTGTAAACTCGCGCGGCGGGAACGAAGCGCTGATCCGGGAGCTATTGCGTTCGAGATTGAGATGACATGGTTATTTTACCAAAAGCGACAGCGTATTACAATAGGTTGGTAGATATTCATTGAATCCAACGTGATTTGCCTATTTATGCATACGAGACGGGTGGCAGCTTTATGGATGGTAAAAATGTTCTTGGTGAACGGATTCGGCATTATCGGAAACTGCACCGCTTTACACAGGCGGCGCTCGCGGCTGAACTCGGCGTTGCCAGCAAATATATCTCGAACATTGAGGAAGGATATAGAAACCCCAGCTATGATATGCTGATACAGATTTGCGAACGGTTCCAAATCGAAACCTCTGATCTTCTCCCTGTAAACAAGCGGGATGATTCGGAAGCTAAAGAGCGAATGATCGCCGAGATCAATGCTGCGCTTCGGTCACTGAAAAATGATCAGGTAGGGTTTGTTAGGGACATGCTCTGCGCTATGAGCGGGAAATAACCGACCATATTTTACTATTGCCATTATTTGCTACTCTCTTATTTAGGCCTACTGAATAACCACAAATCATTATTAGCATCGGCTAAAATAGGTCAGTATCAGTTTTTTCACTGCGTTTTTTAATACTAAATCTGCTTAATTTTGTCCTTAATAAGTACGGATACGCTAGTCACTTCCGTTCCTCGTCATGCTTGTGTTTAACTTCCTCTCTGCTCGTCAAGGATTGACCTGATAAATTCTTCAATATGTTCTTATACGGCGAGTTCGTCTATATCAATATTCAACTTCCGATTGTCCATAATGAAAGAGCAAGATGGACGAAGATATTTACAGATTCATTCAATACATACCCTTGATAAAACCTCAAGTAGACGCCGCGCCTACCCCGTGCTATACTGAACCCGTTTTTAGGTCAAAGGTGAGTCACGGACTTCAAGCGTCCGGGCTGGTCTAGTACGTCGAGGTCAAAGGGATAGGTGTGTCCTAAACAAATCAAAACGAATGTGTCACGTTCCACGCGCGCCCTGCCGCTCCGTCTATTCCTGCGAGCGCAGTGCGCTCTGCGGCAAAGACTGCGCTCGTACCGTAAATAACTCGCGTGAGATCGTTATTTCCGGTACACGGGCGGTGGAACAGCTCTGGTGTAATCAAGACCGTATCAACCCCATTTCGGGGATGGTACGGTCTTTTTTATATATACGAAGTGTTGAAAATTGCGCGGGCAGTTTTCAACATGCCAACAAATCAAAAACAGAAAGGATCTGAACGCCTATGGGCAAGAGCAAGCTGATGAAGGTCACCTACTACGACCCGAAGTCAGAAATCAAACTCACGAACTACGCGGACACATTGATCTTAGACAGCGCAAATTGTATCGCGGCCATCCGTTTCGGCGGATACCCGGAGCAAGTCAAGGCGATGTCGGACGCCATCTATGGCGGCGGCGGCTTTGACGTCGAAATCAACGGCAAAACGCGCCGTTACTACTCTCAAACCAAGCAATACCGCCGGCAACTCTCCCATGATGGTATCTACGCGGAAGCGACGCTGCTGATTCAAGACGACACGCAGGACGCCGTCAATGCGGCAGAGGAGGAAACACCAAAGAAAACCTATATCTTCTGCGAACAGAACAACCCCGAAGCGCTGTTTAAGGAACTGAACCGCAAAACCTCTGTCCCGCTCATCCCGGAGTTTCAGGAGTATTTCCTTTCGGAACTCCAAAACCGAAAGCTCCTCAAGCAGCTTCAGGTCGTATCCCTGCGGGAACGTTTTGAAGCGTGGGTACTGGAAAGCACGCAGGACGACAACGCGCTTATCAGCGTCATTGAGGACGGTTTGAAGAACGGAGCTATTACCATCCCCCAAGCCGCCGATACGGACGCCTTCGATGAAATCCATACCGTATCGCAGTATCTGAACGCATTCGGCGTCACGGTGGCGAACCGTATTAAAAACCTGTTCGAGCCTCTCTTCGACCCGGCAACAGAACAGCTCTCGCCGGAGATCCAAACCATCAACCGATACATGCAATCCAAAACGAACTACTCCCTCTACGATGCGCAGCTCGGCGTAGCCGAAGCGCTCAAGCGCCGATTGGACATCGGACCGGTAGCGCTCCTGATCGCTGAATGCGGCAGCGGGAAAACGAAAATAGGTAGCGCCGCCCTTCGCGCGCATCAGCAAGGACGCAACCCCGGCGGCAAAACCTTCAATATCGTCCTGTGCCCTTCGCAGATCACGGACAAATGGGTGCGGGAGATTGAGGAAACCCTGCCGGACACCTTCGCCGGCGTCGTCAGGGATCCGGCGGAACTGAAGGATTTCTACCTCGCCTATCAGCGGGACAATAAATCCGCCTTTGCCATCATCAGCAAAGAGATGGCGAGAGACGGGTATATGCGCCGCCCCGCAGTAGTGTGGAACAGACGCAGAAAAGCGTTCCTCTGCCCGGACTGCGGAAATTCAATTATGATGGAACTCGACGGCTCAAAATACCGCGTCAAGGCCGACGCTCTCTTCTTCAAAAGGGAAACGGACCAAAACCACAAATGCGAACACTGTAAATCACCACTCTGGACGGCGCTGGATCCGAACCGGCAAAGCGAATGGGTGAAAGCGGGCAGTTACGGCTTCATACACCGCGCTTTCGCGGAAGATACCCTATCCACATGCAAAGACCCTCTATCCCGGGAGCAGATCGCAAAGATCGCCATCGACCCGTCCGGAAACTATCCGGCCGCCGGCGCGTACCGCCGCGCTGCGCTCAGCGCTTACATCAAACGCAGGCTGAAAGGACGGCTGGACGGATTGATTCTAGACGAACTGCATCAGTATTCCAATAAATCCGGTCAGGGAGACGCGATGGCGGAACTGGCGGGAGTCGCGAAGAAGACGATCGGCATGACGGCTACCTTAATCAACGGTTACTCCAAAGGTATCTTCTATCTGCTGTACCGTCTGGCATCAAGCCTGATGATCAAAGACGGGCGTGAATACCGAAAACCGCACAGCTTCAATCAAGAATACGGCGTTACGGAGAGCGTCTACGAACTAAGGGAGGCGCGTTATAACGCCAACAGCCGTTCCTCCAAAACCAAGAAGCAGGAAAAGCAGCTCCCCGGCGTTTCACCATTGGTCTACTCCCGCTTCCTGATGCAATCGGCGGCATTCCTGTCACTTATGGATATGGGTAAAGATCTGCCGGAATACGAAGAAATCCCCGTCGCGCTTACCGTGCGCCCGGAGGTTGAAGAGCAATACGCAAAACTTGAGGAAAGTTTTCGGACGATCTTCCAATCCCGCAGAGACATCTCGAAAAAGATTCTCTCCGCCTATCTCGGCTTACTCACGGTGTACCCGGATCAGCCGTATGGGCACGACCCGATTCTGAACCCGGTTGATCCGAGGGAAACGTTAGTCGCGCCACCGGACACGTCAGACCCGGAGGAACTCCATGAAAAAGACTTGAAGGTACTGGAGATCGTCCGGCGGAAGATCGCGAGGCGCGAGCGTGTCTTCATATATACAAGCTGGGTGCGGATCGACACGCAGGAAAAGCTGATGAAACTGATGTCGCAAAACGGAATCCGGGCGGAGGTGCTGCCCTCAACAGTCTCTCCCGCAAAACGGGAGAAGTGGGTGGAAGCCCGCGTCAAGAAAGGCATACAGGTTCTGATCACCAATCCCTCACTCGTGGAAACGGGGATGGATCTGAACGATTTCACGACGCTGATCTATTACAACATATCCTATAACCTTTTCAATCTGCGGCAATCATCCCGGCGCTCATGGCGGATTAACCAAAGAGCGCCGCGGATCGAAGTGTACATGCTGTACTACAAGAACACCATGCAGCACCGCGCGATCAAGCTGATGGCGTCCAAGCTCGCCGTCGCGTCAATCATCGAGGGTAACATCAGCGACGAAGGGCTGGCAGCGATGAGCGACTGTGCGGATATGACGTCCCAACTGGCGAAGGAACTGACGCTGGGTATCAAGAACGAAGTGGAAGACGTCGCCGCGGCATTCAAAAAGATGGCGGTTCTGAAACCGAAGGAGCCTGCGGAGACGGTAACCCCTGTAACCGAAGCAGTTACCGCTCCCGAGCCACTGCCCGTCTGTGAGCCTGTGCTGGTATTTACATCGTATAAACCAAAGAAGACGGAAATCGAGGGGCAGTTATCGCTTTTCGATTTACTGGCGTCTTAATGAACGAAGTGTTGAAAATTACGTGTTCGCCGAAGGCGAACGAGCGAAGCGCTCGCGAGCAGGCGGCTGTGCTGCGGTGTCGCGAGCCGGAGCGGGTAATTTTCAACATGACAATGTACCAATACGTTATGAAAGGAAGAACACCATGAAATTCATCGCAAACCGCGAACAGCTCCTCGCGATGGCAAAGACCGTATCCAAGGTCGTGCCGTCTCAATCCCCCGTGGAAATCCTCAAAGGCATCTTGGTGGAAGCGCAAGAGGGGGTTATCACCTTCACCGGCACCAACTATGAATCCTCCGTCCGATGCGGGACGAAAGCCTATGTGGAGGAATGCGGCGGTATGGTCGTCAACGGGAAACTGCTGCTCCAAATGCTGTCCCTCTTTGCCGGGGATGATGTGAGCATCCAAATGAATCAGAACAACACATGTACGCTCGGCAGCGGAACGGCGCGGTTCCAACTCGCCGTTCACTCCTCGAAGGAGTATCCGAAACCGGAGTTTCCCTTCCCGGAGGGTGCCGTAAAGATTACCAATATCAGCTCCCTCGCGAAGAACACCGTATTCGCGGCGTCCAAATCGGAGAAGCAGCAAATCATGACGGGAATCCGTCTTGAAATCAGCGGGGAGAGCGTACGCGCCTGCGGCTCGGACGGTTCGCGTCTGATGGAGCGGCAGCAGGAAGCCGAACAAGGCGGAAAGCTCAGGTTGATACTCCCGTCCCAATCCTTCCGCTTACTTGCGGACTTGGTATCGGATAAAGACACGCTGGAAGCCGGCACTGTAGGGCAGACGGCAGTCTTTTCAAAAGAAGGGTTTCTGTTTTCCTGCAAACTGATTAGCGGTGCCTACCTCGATGTGGATTCCCTGAAGAAGAGTATCCGCCCGGAATACACAGCCGTTATAGACGCCGGAGCGCTGTATAAGGCGCTGTGTACCGTAACCGCGGTAGCCGGAGAGAGCGGACGTGTCAATCTGTCCCTCCGAAACGATGCCGTACAGATAACCCTTACAAGCGATACGGGTCGCTCTCAATCCTCCGTTCCGGGCGTCGTGATGAAAGAGACACCGGAGAACGGGTTCTATTACTCCGCCGGGTATCTGCAAGAAGCCTTCCGGCGGCTGAACGGTACGGTTGAACTGCAGCTTTCCGCCGTCGGGATGCTGAGTGTACGCAGCGGGAACGTCTTTTACTTCCAAGTCCCCATGCGGGAACCGGTGCCGGTGAAGAAATCAAAAAAGCATAAGGAGGCGGCGTAACCGTGAGTAGCACGTTAAGAAACCAAATGCTTGCCGTTATAGACGAAGTCAACGGCGAGGTGGCGGAGCGCGGGGAGTTAATCGAGTGTATCGCCATCGCACTGCTGACCCGAAAGAACCTGTTTATTCTGGGCGATACGGGTCAAGCGAAATCATACGCAATCAACGAGTTCCGTAAGCGTATTACGGGAGCACGCCAGTTTGAGCGGCTGCTCTCCAAACAGACGGATGAGGAACAGCTCTTCGGACGTATCGACCTCTCCAGCCTGATCCCCGGTCATGTGCCGCAGGAGGTGCTGGCAGGTAACGGGGAGTACCAAGCCTGTTTACAATCTCTGGCTGACAGCACCGACGACGAAGCGGCGGAATCTGCCGTTAGTAAACTGGAATCCCTCCGAAAGGCGCTGTCCGCGTTATACGGCGGCACACCGAGGATGATCACAACAGGGAAAATCCCGGACAGCCACATCTGCTTCCTCGATGAAATCTTCAAAGCGAACGATGGGATCCTCAACTCCCTCCTAACGGCGTTGAACGAGCGCAAACACACAAATGAAGGACAGACAGTAGACATACCCGTGATTTCGTTTATGTCCGCGTCCAACGAGATTCCGAATTTCAACGATCCGGCGGAAAAGATTCTCCGCCCGCTCTATGACCGTTTTGACATCAAGGTGGTTACGGAGTACGTATCAGACCGGCAGGCGCGGCTCGGTATGCTGCGCCGTAAACAGACCGCGACCGGCGGTAACGCGCAAGCCGCTATATCCTTAGACGAACTGGAACGGATGCAGGAGGAAGTAAAATCTATATCCGTCCCGGATGCCGTTAACGAACTGATGGACGATATCCTGTGCGAGCTACGGAAAGCGGGCGTCCACGTCAGTGACCGAAAGTATTTCAACTATACCCCGATCACGCAGGCAAAAGCGTGGCTGGATCGTCAGTCCGAAGTGAGCGCGTCGCAACTGTTGGCGCTGAAGAACTATCTCTGGACGACGCCGGAGGAGATCACCGTGATCGAGCAGACGCTGGTGCGGATGTGTCAGAATCCATTGCGGGACAAACTGGACAATATCCGCGCGATGGCACTGGACAGTTTGGATCAGCTTAAAGCGGACAGGGACAACAAAAAAGCGATGATCAAGTTTCGCGGCGAGTTTATCCGGCTGTATGACATGGTGGCGGACCTTCAAGCGAAAGCCGTGAGCGCTTCCGAGACAAACCAAATCAGCGCTTTTCTGGACGCTCTCGAAGCGATGAGCCGCGAAGCGCATAGCCTCATGGGCTTTACATACGCGAGTCTGGCTGAGCTAAAAGCTCTACAATAATTAAGGAGGAACACAGAAAATGTTGAACCGCACAATCCTGATGGGACGCCTTACACGCGACCCCGAACTGCGCCGTACGCAGAACGACACCCCGGTCGTATCCTTCACCTTAGCCGTGAACCGTCCGAAGTATAAAGACGCCGATCCCGTTGCCGATTTCATCGACATCGTGGCTTGGCGCAAGACCGCCGAGTTTGTCAGCCAATATTTCCAAAAGGGGCAGCTTGTGGCGGTGGAAGGGCGGCTCCAAGTCCGCGCGTATGAGGACAAAGAGGGGAAGAAGCGTAAAGCGGTTGAGATCGTAGCCGATCAAGTACACTTTGCCGAACGCAGGAAAAACGATTCCGGCGATAACGGGTTGCCGTCTGACTTCGTGCCGGATTTCGGCGAGGACGACGATGGGGATTTACCGTTCTAACGAACGAGCTATTCCACCGCCCGTGTAATCTAAGCCAACCTGCCGGGCTATGGAACAGCTCTGAGACAACATGCGGAGGGGGCAACCCCTCCGCATAAAATAATTTGTGAGGTGACCAAAATGCAAAAGAAATACCGATCCGCCGCGGACGTCTTCACTTCCGATATCCTGTCACGGCTTACGCCGCCGAAACCGCATGGGCTGGACCGAATCTTGAAATCCACACGATTAGAGGACGCGATATACAACGATCTGCGCCTGACATCGGAAGATACACTTTGTGAAACGGAAGAAGAGGCGATGAAACGTTTATCGACCTTCAAAGGATTAAGCAGAGACGCTTTCCAAGCCATGTACGCGTTAAATCCGCGCCGTAACGACGAAACCGAATTGTCCACAATGGCGCGCAAGTTCAACTCTTACATACTAGACGATATGATGAACGGCGAAACCTATCCCGCGCTGAAAGCCATATGCGAGGGGCGGGAGCTTCCGGCTTATGAAGCGGCGAAGGAATTCGTTGAAAACATCGCAAGCCGCTTGGATGATTTGCTGCAGGCCGCCGGCGGTGAGAAGAAATCGCTGGATGTGTTGGGAAAACTGGAAGCGCAACAGGAGAAGAATCTGCGTGACTTGAAGGAAATGGCGGAACAGCGCCAGCGTTGCAGTCAAGACAATTCCGCGTTCGATCAAAAACTAACCGAGCTTGCCAACAAGGCGGAAAGCAAGGCAAAACAGATCGCCGCGCTGAACAAAATGACGGATGATTCCCTGCGGCAGAATAAAGCCGTTATCCAGTCTGCGATACAGGCAGCCGCGGAAGCGGCAAGGGAAAAGGCGCAGGAGGTTTCTGATATTCTACTTTCTTGGGGAGACGACGCCGGAAACCCGATGGGACGATCCGCCATGAATCAAGAGGTGTTGCGGAAAGTCCGCGGGAACCGAAACCTGCTCGCAATCGCGAAACACCTCGGACGATTCCGGGAGATACTATCGTCTTTGAGGAAAAACGCCTACGCTTATGGGCGAGGGGAGAAGTACGCGCTGGAACTGGGGAATAACCTGCAGCGTATGATCACTTCCGAGTTTGCTATGCTCGCGTCTCCGGCAACGGCACCGTTGTTCCTGCAAAAGTACCAACAGAAAGCGCTGAAGCAGTATCAGAGGCGTGAAGCGGTAAGCAAAGGATACGGCGACATCATCGTTTGCTTGGACGAGAGCCAGAGTACCGAAGGAGAAGCCGCGGCGTGGGGGAAAGCACTAGCTTTCTCATTGCTGGAAGCGGCGAAGATAAACAGGCGAAACTTTGCCTTGATCCATTTTTCCGGGAAGGGCAGTGCCAAGACGGATCTATTCCCCGGAGGGAAATACTCGATGGATGCCGTAATGGCTTCCGCGGACACCTTCCTCGGCGGCGGTACCGATTACGAGACGCCGCTTACCGAAGCGCTACGGTTGATACGGTGCGGATTCCAAAATGCCGACGTGGTCTTCATCACGGACGGCGAATGCGCCGTATCCGAGCAGTTTGCGGAGGATTTCAAAAAAGCGAAATCCGAGCTTAGATTCACCGTTACGGGATTGCTGCTGGATACCGAATCTCCGGGATTTGCGTTCAGCTTGGAGCCTTTCTGCGAAAGGGTATACCGAACAAGCGAGATCGCCGGCGACGGCATCGTCTGCGACTTGCTTGTAGGGAAAGTATAGTACGTATTAAGGAGCGCTCCGTCTTAATGATGGGGCGCTTCTTTGGTTGTATGGTAAACCGCTTTGTTCAATTGTGATATTTGCGGTTGTCGGATTACCTCGTTCTCCGATGATGCTTATACCAGTTCCTCGCCAACATCACGGAACTCAATTTTGATTTGCCAGCCCTCGTGCGCGGCGACGTTCTTCTTTAACTCGTCCCAAGTATACGGTTTGCCGTCTATGACAATATCATGGGCGTCGCGTACACGGTTATAATTGACATACCCAACCGCACAACTGTTGGCGAAGTAACCATTCGGATCCATATACGTAACGGACAGCGCTTTTTTGATGCGGCGTTTCAGTGTTTCGAACATATCGTCAAAGTCTTCGTCAAGCTCACCGTGGACGCCAATCCTACGCTTTGTTTTCCCGATTTCTGTAGCCGTAAGCAATTTGCCGTTGGAGAAGATTTCAGGCTCAATCTTAAAGTTGTGGGTTTTACCCCGACTCAACTTAACGGACAGCCGATCAGGGATATTATCCGGCGCATCCGTTTCTGTCAGCTCGGCCATCATCTTGTTGTGACAGGCAAGGCAGAAGCGGGCGGTTTCGTTTCCGTTCCCGTCGCCGATGTAAACTGTCGCCGGTTTTCCGCATATGTCGCACGTATCTGGCACACTGTTCCGAAACGAGGCAACCCTCATCAGAGGTTCCAGCGCGCCGAAGTCAGCCTTGACCCTGCCTCCGTCCGGTGTGGGAATGCCATACCGCGCTATGCTCTTGATGCGTTTCTTGGCTAAGACATACTGCTCCGCGCGCTCATTGAATTGATCTTCCACTTCCTGATTAAACGTGGGAAACAAAATCACGCCTTCCGCGAGTTTTGGTTTTTTTCTTGCCGGCGGTTCGGTCTTGCCGTCCAAAATGTCAAAAAACTGTTCCTCATTGAGCAGAACCGAGAGACCGTGTTCGTCATGCTCGACGGCTTTACGGTAGACCTTCGTCTTATTCGCGCCATTGAACGCGACAATGTAATGCGTAAACATGGTTATCCGTTCATCGGGTACGCCGCCTTTGATGCTCAGCGCGTCGCGCACCTCTTGCCGGGTGCCGCGTTTTGGGTTACCGATGAATACGATGAGCTTGTCCTGAAACGGATGCGGCATATGGAATACCTCTCAGTCATTTCGTTTCCTTCATTATAACATGAGGGCGCGGCGTTTTCTACAAAGAAATACAAATCCACGACGATCTGTTTTGAAAAACGCCAGCAAATTTACGAATCGAGGCAATGTCTACTAATATCTACCAGACATTATTTTTCATGATTTTACATGAATGTTCATGTTTTTTCATATCTCCTTATGCATAAAGGTTTGTCCAATATTATGGTATACTTTCTGCAATGGGCTGATAAGACAGATGGACTACTAAATAATGGGAGGCGTTTTCTGTGTTGAAAAGATTGTTGGCGATTGCCCTTGGAATAATATTGTTAGGATCGCTGGGAACATATGCTGATATCATAGTAAAATATGACGAAGATGGAAGAATGATCGAAATGGTCACCGATGCAGGAGATCAGTTCTTCTATTCATACAATGAAGATGGGAACGTTACGGGTATCAACGTCATCGCGCTGGATCCGATTGAGATCGACGATCCGGAAGAGTTGGAAGGAATTAGAAGCAATATGGCGGGCAGCTATAAGTTGATGAGCGATATTGATCTCAAAAATAAAAACTGGGTTCCGATAGGAACGATGGAAGAGCCGTTTAGCGGGACGCTGGACGGCAATGGCTTCACTATCAAGAACCTGACCGTTAATTTACCGGCTCAGTATAATGTCGGTCTGCTTGGCTTTAATGACGGAATGATTATCAACCTTACGCTAACAGATGTAGCCATAACAGGCAAAGGCAGTACGGGAAGTATTGCTGGAACCAATACCGGAAACCTAATCAACTGCCGGGTCGGTGGTTCTTCATCTGTGAGTGGTGATGGCGATGTCGGCGGTCTGGTCGGTACAAATATGAGTAATATTATTATGTCTCGTTATGAAGGCGAGGTTCACGGAAACAGTCGTGTCGGCGGTCTGGTCGGATATATTTTCGGCGGTACGGTTGACCAATGCTACGCGGCAGCCAATGTAAGTGCCAATGCCTCATACGTGGGTGGATTCGCGGGCTATATGGAAGACGGAAGCAGCGTTATCCGTAACAGCTTCTCCGTGGGTAAGGTAGAAGGTCTCAATAACACCGCGGGATTTGCCGGGAACGTGGATTCCGGTAATATTGAATACTCTTACTCAATATCGAACAATGCCAACGGATTCAGCAACAAAGCGTTTGCCGGCTGCTACTTTGACAGCGACTGGATCGCCGGTTCTGAGGGAAAACCGGGAGCTCGGACAACGGACGAGATGAAAAGCGAATCAAACTATAAAGGTTGGGATTTCAACGATGTCTGGACAATAGAAGAAGGAATAGGCTATCCGACATTGATAAAACTGCCGAACCCCACAACAGACCGCTACATAGAAGACGATAAAGACAGCCTGACATTTGAGGACTTCAAGGCAGACAACGAAGACGCCGACACAATTCTCACAGATTTGGCTTTCCCGGCATCAACCCAAAACGGTGCTCGGATCCTTTGGGAATCCAGCAATACGGACGTTATTGCTCCGGATGGCACCGTTACCAGACCTCCATACGGTTCCGGCGACGCTGAGGTCACAATTACAGCGCGTATCACCTACGCGTTCGCTTCCGGCGAGAAGACCTTCACTCTTACGGTCATCGAAGCCGAAGCGGTGGACGCCGTGCTTCCTGTTATTGGATCGCAACCAATAAATACGGAAGCGCTTCAGAATGAGACCGCAACGCTGACCGTAACAGCAAGCGTGGAATCCGGCGAACTGAGTTACCAGTGGTACGAAAACACAGACGGCGGGGACGTTTTAATTGAGGACGCCAATGAAGCGACATTTAACCCGCCCACAAACACGCTCGGTGAAAAACGCTACTACTGCGTGATCACCAACACGGACAAAGACGCAACAGGAGTTCAAACAGCCACGGTAACCAGTGATACGGTAACCGTAACCGTGCACAACAACGCCGAAACGCCGACAATCACCCTTCAACCCGTGAATGTAACGGTGCTGACAGACGAACCGGCGACGCTCACTGTGGAAACAAGCGTACAGCTTGGGGAACTCAGCTATCAGTGGTATAAGGAAGTAAACGGAAACGGTGTTTTGATCAGCGGTGCTACCGATACCTCCTACAGTCCGCCAACAGATACAGCCGGTCTGTATTATTACTACTGCGAAATCACCAACACGGACGAAACGGCGACCAAAGACAAAGTGGTTACAATAAAAAGCGATATCGTAACGGTGAAAGTCAACTCCCGCGAAGACGCCGAGATTCCAAGCATCAGCGGACCCGGTAACGTCTCCGTGCTTGAGGGCGAAACAGCGGAACTTACCGTCACGGCGGAGGTGGAGAACGGGGTTCTCAGCTACCAGTGGTACGAAAGAACGGAATCCGGCGATATTCCCATAGACGGCGCTACCGGAGCAAGCTATGACGCTCCGACGGATCTTCCGGGCGTAAGAACATACTTCTGCGAAGTCACAAACACCAACGAAGACGCTACCGGTAACCCGGTTACATCAGCGAACAGCGGGACGGCCACAGTCACGGTCCTCGCCATCGTAGACGCGGAAATACCCGCCATCACGGAGGAGTCCCCGGATTATAACGTACCCGTGAACGGTTCCGCGGTACTCTTAATAGAAGCGGACGTCACATCGGGGACGCTCAGTTACCAGTGGTTCGAGAGAACCGAAGAAGGCGACTTCCCGATAGACGGCGCGAACCAGAAATTCTATATCGCACCCACCGGCACGCTCGGCGAAAGGGGTTACCTTTGCGAGATTACCAACACGGATCCTTCGGTCACCGGCGTTCAAACGGCTTCGGTATTCAGCAGCCCGATCACGGTTGTCGTCAGCGAGTTATCCGTGTTCCACAACATTACCCTTGATGTAGACGGGATGGTTCAGTTTGCCGACGCCGAGGAAGACTACGACGCGCCGGAGACAAAGACGATCCAAATCGCGAACGCCGGTACCGAAGGCGTAACCGGTCTCGGCACCGCCATATCGGGCGGGGATACCGGCGCGTTCTATGTTACGCAGCCGGAGGAAAGCTCCCTCTCGGGCGATCAGACGACCACCTTCACAATCAAACCGAGATCCGGTTTGGCACCGAAAACATACATCGCCATCGTGACCGTCTCCGGAGACGACAACGTACTGGTTTCGTTTATCGCGAGCTTTACGGTCCAAGACGGACAGGCGGAAAACCCTATAGATGCGGAAATTCCCATTATAACGCGGCAGCCGGAAGACGCGGAGGCGCTTCTGAACGAATCCGTGATACTTTCCGTAGCGGCAAGGGTGGGAAGCGGAGAACTGAGTTATCAGTGGTATGAGAAAACGAACAGCGGCAATATCGCGATAACCGGCGCGACGCAATCGTATCTTGACGCGCCGACAAACACACTCGGAACGAAGCGCTATTACTGCGTTATCACTAACACGGATAACTCGGCAACGGGAATCAAAACGGCGTCGGTTACCAGCAATACGGTTACGGTGCTTGTAACCGAACCCTCAGATACCGGGAGCGTGTCCCTGAACGTGAACAGAACATTCCGGTTTACAGATGCCGAAGAGGGATACCGTTCTACACAAGTGAAAGAGATACTCATTACGAATGACGGCACGGAACGCCTAACCGGTCTGTATACCGAACTATCGGGCAGCAATGCCAATACGTTCTATATTACACAGCCGGAATTACAGAACCTCTCGGCGGGTCAGACGACTGCCTTTACGATAGAACCGGAGTTCGGACTCTCCGAGGGAACATACACCGCCGTGGTGAACGTTTATGATCCCCTTGGAGTTCCCCGTCGCCTCCGTCCCCATCCCCGCCTCCCTCGGAACCGGAAGATGAGCCCGACACGCAAACCGTGGAGATTTCCGTAAATGATACCTCCGTAGACGCGGAGGTTACGGAAGACGGTACCCTGATCATATCCCTGACAGAATCTTATACAGGCGTGAACGGGGAAATCAAGGTTGACGTGGGAGCGGGTTACGACAACATACAGACCCACATCAGCATTTCCGCCCTGAACGGCAACGACTTGGTCATTACAACCGCTTTCGGTGAGCTTCGGATTCCGAAAGAGACGCTCGCTTCGTTGAGAGCGGAGCATGGGGACATCCTCAATCTCTCCCTGAAAAAGGGCAGTTTTACCGTTAGCTTGCTGGATCGTAACGACAAAGAGATTCCGTACAACGATCCGAAGAAGCCGATGACGCTTACTGGTCGTGGCGGTAGACGCCAACGGGAAAGTGGTTCCAAACTCCGTGTATAAAGACGGCGCGGTGACGGCGGAAATCACGAAAGCGGGCGTCTATAACGCGGCATACCGTGATGTTGGACTTACCGACATTGCCGGACACTGGGCGGCGGACTCCATCAACTTTGTAATGGCGCGGGGGTTGTTCACAACTTACGGAGGCAACCGTTTTGCTCCGAGCGAGACCGTGACGAGGGTGATGTTTGTGCAAGTTCTCGCCAATTTGGACGGCGCCGATCTCTCCGTTTATACCACATCGCGCTTCAGCGACGTTCCCTCGGATATGGCGGCGATAGAGTGGGCGGCCTCCGTGGGGATCGTTACCGGAGACGGCACCGGAAAATTCAATCCCTACGAGCCGATTAACCGGCAACAGATGTCTCTGTTACTTATCAGCTACATGAAGTACAAAGGGATTCAGCCGCCGAACATATATCTACCCGCGACTTTTGCCGACGAAGACACCATCAGCCCGTGGGCGCTCGACGCGGTGAAGAGCATACAGGCTACGGGGATCATCAGCGGCAAACCGGGCAATCTGTTCGACCCATTAACCATCGCGAGCAAAGCAGAAGCTGCCGTTATTATTACCAAGTTTATAGATACATTGTAGAGCAGTTCCATAGCTCGTTTATTCAAAATAACGATCCAGTTATTTTGAATACGAGCGAAGTCTTGAGTGCTTTGCGCTCGCAGGTGAAGACGTAGCGGCAGGGCGCGCGTGGAACGTGACAATAAAGAGCAGTTCCATAGCTCGGCAGGTTGACTTGGAAGTCGCAGGCACAGCGAGCCAGCGAGCATGGCCGAAGGCTGAAAGGCAACCGCCCGCCGAGCGTTATGGAACGTGACAGCAGTTCCCAATCTGCCGGGCTGTGGAACAGCTCAAATAAATAAAACACTTAGGAGAGTGACCTGAAATGAAGGCAAGGAATATCGTATCGTTACTGTTGATCGTAGTGTTACTATGCAATATGGGGATATACGCACTGGCGGCTGACCCCGATTCGGGCTTCGTTGAAATCTATACAGCGAGTGAGTTTAGTGGTATACGCAACGATATGTCGGGCAATTACCGGCTTATGAACGATATCGACCTTGCAAATATGATGTGGAATCCGATTGGATCTAATACGATGCCGTTTACCGGTGTATTGGATGGTAACGGCTATGTGGTAAAAAATCTGGCAATCACGATGCAGAATCGTGATTATGTGGGCTTGTTTGGGCGCACCGACGGGACAATCCAAAACCTCGGATTGATAAGCGTAAGAATCCGCGGCGGCCAATCTACGGGCTGTCTGGCCGGATTAAACAACGGCACGATTCGCGACTGCTATGTGAGCGGTTTATCGAGTGTATACGGGCAAGGATATTTAGGCGGTTTGGTAGGGTATAATTCGGGAAATATAACAGGTTCCTTTACGTCATGCGCTGTGGAAGGCGTGGGAAACGTCGGCGGATTTGCCGGGGGGAATGCCGGAACAATAGACCGATGCTATGTCACGAGCGATATAACGGCGAACTATTCATCGTATGTCGCAGGCTTTGCCGGATATACCGGCAGCGCGAATAGCGCTATCCGAAACAGCTTTTTCATCGGAACGATTACCTGTGATGATTACGATATGTCCGCGGGCTTTATTATAAAACCTAACGCCAGTGTTGTGGAGAACTGTTTCGCAGTCTCCGACAACCCGAACGGCTTTAATCTTGAAGGAACCGTGATCAACTGTTTCTATGATAACGAGGTATCCGCCGCCGATAAAGCCAACGGGCGGACGACGGAGCAAATGATGTCGGCGGCTACCTACACGGGCTGGGACTTTTCGACTATATGGGAAATCGACGAAGGCGAGAGCTACCCCTACCTGCGTGGTATGACGAAGCCGGACTTTACGCCTCCGGCAATCCTCAGCGCCCTGCCGAGAGACGGGGAAACCGTGGGGTTGAATCCCGTTATCAAGGTTCTGGCGGAGGATAACGCCGAACTATTGCAAATCAACGCGCAGTACGAGCAAAACAATGAATGGTTGGACATCGGCAGCGCCGATGTCTCAGGCGAGAGCCAAATTGCGCGGTTTGTATGGGACAGCGGGAGCTACACCGGGCAAACGGTCAACATGCGGTATTACGCCGTGGACAAAGCGGGTAATACCGGCAGCTATTTCACCGCGACATACGAAGTGAAGAATCAGCTGCGTATATTGCCCGTCGTTACCGCGACACCGGGCGACCTTCGGCTGGAGCTTTCCATTGCTCAAATCCCGAACGCCGAAACTTACAAGCTGTATAAATTGGAGGGTTCCGAAGACCGCCTGATCAAAGCGTTCAGCGCAGGCGATCCGCTGACCTATACCGATCACAATTTAGACCCGGAAAAAGAATACGCCTATTACGCGGAGGTTACCGACACAGACGGAAACATCGCCGTGGGCGGCACCGTTACGGCATCCCCGCTGGACGTGGATTCCTACGCGCCAGAAGCGATAGCGGGTTATACGATCAACGCGATCGCCGGCGAGCCGGCACGATTGGACGGTTCCGCTTCCACCGATAATATCGGAATTACAACCTACTCTTGGGATTATGGAGATGGGCTTATCGGCTCCAATGCCACACCCGCGCATATTTATAATAATCCGGGAACATACACCGCCGAGCTTACGGTAGCGGACGCTTTCGGGAACGAAGATACGGATACCGTAGAAGTCAATGTCTTGGATTCATCCGAGGCGGGAACGCTGTTTCTTCGCGTTCAGGACGCGGATACCGGTCTTGCGCTGCCGTATGCCAGCGTATACGCCGACTTCCCGACGCCGGTGCTGTCCCGCGCCGATGAAAACGGCACGGTTGTGTTGGTAGCTCCCGGTACGGGTGAATACAGCATTGCGGCGTATCTTGAGGGCTATACGCCGGAAGAACAAAAAATAACCATCACAGACGGTCAGATCACCGCGGGCAGTATATCCCTTGCGAGAGGCGACGTAGCAATCGGCGAGATGGATGTAAAGAAGCTGACGCTGCAGGAGATTCTGGATAGCGGCATTGATGTATCCGACCCCGCGAACCAGCATGTATTTGAATTTGAAGTGACGCTGGTATTCCAAGGGGTTCCCTTGCCGACACAGAACTATACCGTCAGCGGCGGCGGCGGGTTTTGGGGAGGCGGCGGCAGCGGCGGAGGCGGCGGAGGCGGCAGCGGCGGAGGCGGCTGGGGCTGGGGAGGCGGCGGCATTAGCTATGGAGGCGGTACATTGCTCCCGTCCACCATCGCGCCCGCCGTGCCGGGCGAACCGCCGACACTGGTATTCCTGAGCATCCCCGGCAAGGGTCACTACTTAAAAGAATTCTTTGAAATCAGCCTGATTATGCACAACGACGCGAGCAGCCGGTTTGCCCTGCGGGACAATACCGCGAAACTGGTTCTGCCTTCCGGATTATCTCTCGCGCCGACATACGGGGGACAAAGCCTTGAGTTGCCGATGGACGACATCGGAGGCGGCGATACGGCGTCCGTATCGTGGATCGTTCGCGGCGACGAACCGGGTTCGTATAACATAACCACACAGTTCAACGGCTACCTCATGCCGTTCGGCGAAACGGTGCAAGAACAGTTTCACGCAAATGTCGCCGTAAACGATACATACGGTCTTGCGCTATACGTCTACCCTGACGCGGAAGCGTATGAGGGAGAGGACTATACAGTAGGCTATAAGCTGGTAAATGAATCGGACGGCCCCTTCAATATGATTCATTTTGAGTTCGGAACCGATGTCATCGAAACGGATACGCTGATGCCGGGAGAATCATTGGAGGGTGTACTCTCCATGGTTTTCGATTCCGGCACAGGAAAACAAGGCTTGTATTATCAATTGATAGACGTAATCGTCAACGGAGGCGGGATCCGCATTATCGTTGAATGGGATTCCCCGCAGTACGGCGATCAGGGGCATCGGCCGGTATCCGACGATGAATTTGAAACACATGTAGAAGACCCCGTGGATTTGGTCAACGGCAATCTGACATGGGAGTATACGGATTTTGAGCTGTACGGCGCGCAGCGGCTGAGTTTCACGCGGTACTACAACTCCCAGTCCGAAGCGGATACGGCGATGGGGCGCGGCTGGCGACATAGCTTCGGGTATGAGCTTGTGGCATCTGCCGGCGGCGCGATTGTCACTGTTCCGAATGGGTATGAGTACGGCTTTGCCGAAAGCGCTCCCGGTGTCTTCAACGCGGAGGATCCCGGCGTTACCCTGACGAAAACCGTAAACGGCTATGAGTTTGTTCTGCAAGACGGCACCGCCGTTCGCTTCGACGATAACGGGGGGGTCTATGAGATCGCCGACATCAACGAAAACGTCACCACGCTCGTTTATAATGCGGACGGCGATTTGGAGAGTGTGTCTAACCGCGCGGGAACGCTTACCTTTACCCATCTCAACGGCAGGATTGTCTCTATCGCGGACGATTTCGACCGGATCGTTACCTATACTTACGACTCGTCTGCCTGTCTGCTAAAATTCACCAACCCGGACGGCGACAGCCTTAACTACAAATACGATGTCGAGAACTGCCTAACCGAAGTGACGGACTTTAACGGTAACGTTTATATGAAGAACGTGTATCTTAACGGGCAAGTTGTAGAGCAGTATTTGGCGGATCAGGGGACGTCACGGTTTGCCTATGATCCTGTGGCCCGGACTACCCGCTATACCGACGCCGCCGGACGGACGATGATCTACCATTATGACGAAAACTATAAGATCACGCGCGTCGAGGAGAACGGAAGCGAACGCCGTCAGGAGTTCCGGGACGGAAACCTTATCCTTTCCGTTGATAACGCCGGGAACAGAACCGAATACGATTATGACGCCGCCGGTAACCGCACCCGTGCGGACTACCCCGACGGAACCTCGGAGAGCTTTGCCTATAACGCGAAGCGGCAGGTAACTGAGATTATCGCCCGTGACGGATCAATTACGGAATATGCCTATGACGCGCGGGGAAACATGACCTCTCTGAAAGACCCGAACGGCGGCATCCGCGCTTTTGTGTACGATACCGACAACAACCTTTTAAGCGACACCGACGCGGAGGGCGCGGTAACAGCCTATACTTACGACGCCAGCGGAAACCGCCTCACGGTGACCGACGCGCTCGGCTACATTACGCGTTATGAATACGACGAACTCGGCAGAATGACCGCCGAAATCACTCCGATGGGAAAACGGACGGAATATGTCTATACACTATCCGGAAAACTGACCAAAATTACCGGTCCGGACGGAAACGAGCGGATTTTCGATGTTAACGGAAACGGCTTCAATACCGGCGTGACCGACGCGATGGGCAATACCACCACCACCACCTATAACGCGTTGAACAACCCGACCTCAGTAACCGACCCGGAACTCGCTGTAGTGAACTATAAATACGACGCGATGGGGAACTTGACCGAAGTTAAAGACGCGCTGGGCAATACGACGTCTTATACATACGATTACAAAGGCCGGATGCTTAGCTCCACCGACGCAAACGGCAACACATGGCGCTATGAGTATGACGCGAACGGGCAGCTCACCAAAACCATCGATCCGTTTGAAAACGAATCGGGTACTGCCTATGACGATATGGGCAGGCCGGTTACATCAACCAATGTACGGAATGCCGTGACGACGTTCGGTTACGACGCGATGGGGCGCGTAACCGACATTACCGATGCGATGGGCGGAATCATACATACCGTTTACGATCTGAACGGCAATATCATCTCCGAGACGGACGCGAACGGCAATACTTGGCTTTATGAGTATGACAGTGAGAACCGTTTGATCAAATCCACCGACCCGTTGAACGGTGAGACGGTCTATACATATGATTTGCTTGGACGAATGGTAAGCACCGCGACGCCCGGCGGTTCCGTCTACACCTATGCCTATGACGCGGACGGGCAGCTTCACACTGAAACGGACGCGCTCGGGAACGTGTTCGAAAATGTCTACGACAACCTTGGACGGCTGATTGAAAGCCAATTCCCGGACGGAACCAGCGTATCTTTCACGTATGACGACAACGGGCGCTTGACCCGTGCCACCGACGAAGACAATAAATCCACAGCTTACACCTACGACGGGAACGGGCGTGTGTTAACCATCACCGACGCGATGGGCGGCGTTACCGAGTATACCTACGACGTGAACGGGCGGACACTCAGCGAAACCGACGCGATGGGCGGCGTATCTTCTTACACCTATGATGCGAACGGAAACCTGCTAACAGAAACCGACGCCGAAGGAAATACCGTTTCTTACGCCTATGATGCGATGAACCGCGTATCTTCCGTAACAGACGCGCTGGGCGGCGTTACCGTGATCGCCTATGACGAAAACGGCAACATCGTTTCCACTACCGACGCCGAGGGGTACGTAACGAACTACGCTTACGACCTGCTCGACCGTCTGATTTCTGTAATCGACGCCGAAGGAAATACCATGACCTACGCCTACGACGCGAACGGAAACCAAACATCATACACCGACGCGCTCAACAATACCGCGTCCGTCACTTACGACGCGCTGGACAGACCGACAGAAGTAACCGACGCGGCGGGCGGCGTAACACAATCCTTCTACGACGCGGACGGCAGAGAGATTAGGCGTATCGACCCGATGGGCGCCGAGACGCTGTACGAATACGATTTGGACGGCCGCATAATCGCGATCACCGACGCTCTCGGTAATGAGACGCAACTTGAGTACAACGCGCTGGACAGGGTAATCAAAACAACAGACGCCAAAGGCGCTGAAATAACCTACACCTACACGAACACCGGTCTGACGGAAACCATCATCGACCCCGCGGGCGGCATAACGCGATATACTTATGACGCTTTGGGGAGAACACTCACCGAAACAAACCC
>QMCE01000152.1_pt1 | contig 32542 bp, 33 predicted proteins | sample 1821851 | NCBI WGS metagenome assembly QMCE01 (sample SAMN09453174, study PRJNA476694) | Termite gut metagenome, whole genome shotgun sequencing project. | isolation source: worker | host: Odontotermes sp. | place: South Africa:Pretoria | collected 2016-01-28 | reverse complement strand
GTAATCGCCGCGATCACCGTCTCGCTCTGTCTGACCGATACGATGGACTCGATTGGCACCTTTGTCGGTGCCGGCGGAGCCATCTTTACTCCCGAGGATATCGCTGGTACGAGCGGCGACGATCGGTTTGAGAAGGCGGTCCGTTGTGACGGCTGGGTCGGTTCAATTGGGGCGCTGGCCGGGACATCGAATGTCACGACCTATATCGAAAGTGCCGCCGGCATCGCAGTCGGCGCCCGGACCGGTCTGGCCTCGGTCTGGACCGCCTTATTCTTCTTGCTGAGCATTTTGCTCGGCCCGTTAGTAATGGCGATTCCTGGTTTTGCCACTGCGCCGGCCCTGGTAGTCGTCGGCTTCATGATGTTTAAGTCGCTGGGCGACAGAGTGGGCACTCCGGACGGCAAGTTGCGTTCGGTGGTCGACTTCGACAACCCGGCCGTCAGCGCGCGCATTGACGAGATCGTCCCCGGCCTTTTCAGCCTCACCTATGTGGAAAACAGGGGCGCTGCCTTTGGCATGTTCCAGGACAAAACCGCGATGCTCTCCGTGGTGACGGGGCTGCTGCTGTTAGGCATTGCCGCCGCTATCGCCCTGGGCAGGGTGAAGCCCGATTTTATGCTGTGGACAGTCAGCACCGGTCTTGCGGGGGGCGTCGGCAACCTTGTAGACAGGCTTACCCGGGGCTTTGTGGTGGATTATCTGGATTTTTCGGCGCCGTTCGGGTTCCCGGTGTTTAACTTCGCCGATTGCCTCGTGGTCTGCGCTACGTTCCTGGTGCTCATATACTTCATTTGGCTGGAACCCAAACAATTAACAGATAACAATGAACAGTGAACATTTAACGATTACGGCGGATTGCGAACCCGGCGCGCGCATAGACAAATACCTCAAGGTTTCGCGCCTTATCAAGCGCCGCACCGTGGCAAACGAGGTGGCCGACGCCGGCCGCGTTGTGGTGAACGGCCGCCCGGTGAAGGCCAGCTACGCCGTGAAGGTGGGGGACGTTGTGGAGGTGGCCTTTGGCGGCCGCCCGCTAAAGGCCCGCGTGCTCAGCCTGGCCGAGCCGAAAGGCAAGGACCTGGCCCGCGAAATGTACGAGATTATCGAGTGACGCCCGATTGCCCCTGAGTGGCGCCCGGAGTGACGCCTGAATGAAAAGCTTGCAATGTATACATAATTTGGTATATAATTGTATAATAATTAGGACATTGTGCGGTTTCGATCAATAAAAAAGCGAAAGAACGCGATTCATCCGGGTGCGGCAGGCGCCCGGCGCGGTGAACGGACATGGCGAAGCCACGGGAAGAACAAACTGAAAAGAAGCGTTTCAGCGGCTTTGTTTTGAAGCTGGCAATGGCGGCTGCGGCCATCTATCTGGTGGTTAGCCTTATTGGCGGCCAGATAAAGGTGGCCCAAAAGCAGCGGGAGCTTGAAGGCATGACGCTGAAGGTGGAGCAGCAAATCGAAAAGAACAACGAATTGCAGCGCCTGATGGAGGAAGACGACGAGGAGGCCTATATTGAGCGCGTGGCCCGGGAAAAGCTGGGCCACGCCCGCCCGCACGAGCGCGTGTTTGTAGACTTGACGGGCCAGTAATATCACAGGTTCAAGAAGGGGCAAGGCGCGAAAGCGCACAACGGCACAGGAGGAAAGCGGCACACATGGCGGTTCAGGTTGGCGAAATCCTGGAAGGCAAAATCACAGGGGTAAAAAAGTTCGGCGCATTTGTCTCGCTGCCAAGCGGCGGCACGGGCATGGTTCACATCTCCGAGGTGAGCAACGAGTATATTCAGGAGCTATCGGACGTTTTGAGCGAGGGGCAGACGGTGACGGTCAAGGTCATCAGCGTTTCGCCCGAGGGCAAGGTGGCTTTGTCCATTAAAAAAACCCAGGTACCCCCGGCGCGCCCCTCCCGCAACGACCCCGGCAAGGTGTGGCAGCCGAAGGCCGCCGCCCCGAGGAACGACTTGTCCTTCGAGGACATGATGTCCCGCTTCAAAACGCAGAGCGAGGAAAAAATAAGTGATTTGCGCCGCGCCACCGAGGGCCGGCGCAGCGGATATTCCCGCCGCAGATAAGCCGGCGGCTAAATGCAAAGCAGAGGGCGGCTCTCCCGTGGAGGGCCGCTCTTTTATGCCTGCGCACAAGAATTCATATTATGTTTCTATTCTTGCCTTGGAAAATTTGCCGGAGGCGAGTATAATAAAGCTAGCCCCAGAAAAGAGCCTGTGATATCAGCCGAGAAGATAGGCTCTAATACGCACGAGGGAGGCAAAGAAATGAAAGTTACATGCAGCGGACGAAAAGTGAACCTCAAGGACAATTTCGAGGAGCGTGTGCAGAAACGCCTTTCCAAGCTGGACCGTTTTTTTGACGAGGAGGCCGAGGCCGGTGTGACGGTATCGGTGGAGCGCAACCACCAGAAGGTGGAAATTACCGTGTGGGACAGGGGATTTGTAGCCCGCGCCGAGCGCAGCGCCGACCAAATGGAAGAAGCTTTCGACATTGCGGCCGACGTGCTGACCAAGAACATTGTGAAGAACCGCAAGCGCCTGGCCGAGCGTTTGCAGCGCCCCTACGGCGAGGACGACGAGTTTTCCGGCGGCGGCGAGGAGGAGAATTACCACCTCATCCGGGAAAAGCACTTTGTGGTGAAGCCCTCCACCGTGGACGAAGCCATTTTGCAAATGAACATGCTGGGCCACAGCTTCTACCTTTTCCGCGACGCCGACAGCGATGAGATAAACGCCGTGTACACCCGCCGAGACGGAAGCTACGGAGTGTTGATTCCCGAGAGATAGATCCATGTAAAAAGAGCCTCCGAGGGCGATGAAATCGGCCTCGGAGGCTCTTTTTGATTCACATCTTCCCTTCCATCATCCGGGTGTAAAACCAGGGCGGGGGGCAACTGATATCAAGGCCCGCATAGGCGGCGAACTCGGGGGGCGCGTCCGCCGGGAACTGAAGCCGTGCGGCGCACAGGCACTGGTAGCGGCAGCGCAGGCGGCGGTTGGCGGCCAGTTCGCCGTAGCGGGAATCCCCCACCAGCGGTGTGCCGATGGCGGCCAACTGGGCGCGCAGCTGGTGGGTGCGGCCCGTGCGGGGCCACAGGCGCAAAAGGGCCAGTTCGCCGTTTTCGGCCAGTGTTTCGTAGCGGGTTTCGGCGCTTTTGGCGCCAGGGGCGGGGCGGGGCAGCACCCGCACCGTGCCGCTTGTGGCGTCCTTCAGCAAATAGCCCCGCAGCACGCCCGCCGGCGGCGCGGGCCGGCCCAGCGTGAGCCCATAGTAGGTTTTTTGCAGCAGGTGCTGGCGCAAAAGCCCGGCAACGAAGCCCAGCACCGGCGCGGTTTTGGCCAGCAGCAGCAGACCGCTGGTGCCGGTGTCCAGCCGGTGGCACAGCGCGGGCAAGGCGCCGCCCGGCCCCGCGCCAAGATAAGTTCTGGCGCGGGCCAAAAGGCTATCGCCCTCGCCCTCGCTGGCAAGGCCGGCGGGCTTGTCCGCCGCCAGCAGGCCCGCGTCCTCGTACAATACGCGCAGCGCGGGCGGGGCCAGGGCCGCGTCGGGCAGGTAAAGCCGCGCCTCATCTCCCGCGGCCAGCAGGGTGGAGAGGGGTCGCTTCTTTCCGTTCAGCTTTAGCTTATTCTGCCGCAACCACTTGTGCAGGGCGCTTTGCGGCAGGTGGGGCAGGGCCTCCAGGATAAAGGCGTCCAGCCTTTGGCCGCCGGGGCCGTGGTATGTCAGCGTTTTCATGGCAGGCTCTCCAGCGCACGGCCCCGCAGCGGGGCGGCATCGGCGGTATCCAGCGTCACCAATATCCAGCCCTCATCGCCGTAGTCCACCTCAAGGATGGGGTAGCGCAGGCCGTCGCAGAGGAAGGCCGCCATGCCGTTGATGCGCTGGCGGGCGAAGGGTGTGTCCCAAAAGCACACCACCCGCGGGTCGGGTATCAGCACGCCCCTGTCCCACAAAGTGTCGGAGTAGGCGCTCGCGATGGTCAGCGGGTACTCGCCGAAAGGCAGGGCCTCCGGCCCGCTATAGCCGGAAAAGCCGGCGGTGTAGGGCGCCAGCACATACCAGTGCTCGTCCACACGGGCGCAGTAGGCCAGGCCCTCAAGGCCCCCGGCGCAGCCGAGGAAATTCTTCTCCACGCTGCTGAGGTAGAGCGTGTCCGCGCGCGGAGCGCCGGAAAGCAGGGCGGCGCGGGCCTCGGCCACCTGCGCCGTGTGCTGGGCAGGGTCGTATCGGGCGGTGAAGGGGTCGGTGGTGGTCATGCCGGCGTCGGTGGCGTACTCCGCCACGGCAATGGCGTGTACGAGGGCTTCGTCGTCCAGCGTGGCCAGGTGGGCGTAGCGGCCGGCCAATTCGGCCCACAGGGGGCTTTGCAGCGGGCTTTGGTATACCGGCGCATAATCCCGAAGGGAGCGGGCCTTCACCCACAGGCCGGGGGAGAGGTCGATAAGCTGCAGCAGCACCAGGGCCGCCGCTATGCCCGTGCGCAGGCGGCTGCCCGCGCGGGGCGGCAGTGCCCTGGCAAAGCGCGCGGGTGCGGGCCGGTGCAGAACATACACGCAAACCGCCAGCACCAGCCAGTACCACACCGGGTAAAACATGCGCCCCGAGGAACGGAACACGCCCGCCAGCGCCAGCAGGCCGGGCGGCAGCGGCAGGGTGAACCACACCCGCCCCTGGGCGGTGACGGTGTTTGAAACGGCAAAGAGCGTCAGGCAAAGGCACACGAAGCAAACGCCCCAGTGCCGCCGCAAAAAGGCCCACAGCGGCCAGTCTTTGATAGAACGGATGTGCGTGAGCATGTCTGCCCCGATGAGGGCCAGCGCGGCCAGCACGCCAAAGCCGAGATAGTTGAAGCCGTCGTAGTTGCCAAGGGTTTGGTTCTGCGCGGGCAAAAAGAGGCTCCAGTCCTCCACGCCCCGCCCGGCGGGGTTAAAGGGGGCGTTGAGGTTCATGGAGAAATAGCCGTAATTGGTGCCGCCCGCGCCCGCGCCCGAGGAAAAGGCTCCCAGCACCCAGCCCGCCAGCAGCGCGGCGGCAAGGCAGGCCGCCAGCTGGGCCAGAGGCTGCCACCAGCGCCGCCGGGCAAGGGCGTTCTCTGCCAAGAGGGCAAACAGCACGGCGAACACCATGGGCAGAAAATAGGGGTGGATGCCCATGGCCAAAACGCCCAGCAGCACAAAGCCCGGCGAAAAGAAAGTGCCGGCCCGCCGGTGCTTGAAGTAGAGGTACAGCGCAAACAAAATAAGCCACTGCGCGCCCAGCGCCCCGTGACGCAGCAGGCGGTCGAGAAAAACGGGCGCGAAAACAAACAGCGGGCACAATAAGAGGCAGCGCAGGCGCGAGGGGGTGAAGAGGCTAAGCAGCGCCGCCGCCGCGGCCCCCTGCAGCACACTGCACAAAAGCCCCCACAGCCCGAAATACTGGAAAGTGGCGGGCAGCAGGGGGCCAAGCAGCTTAAAAAGCAGGGCAAAGAGGGGAATGGAATCCGTGAGGCCCACATAGCCGCCGTAGGGGTAGTTCAGGCCCTCGGCGAGGCCCAGGGGGAAGCGCCAGCCCGAGGCGCGGTAGAACAGCCAGCCGGTGTAGTGCTGCAGGGTGTCCTGCTCCACATAGCCGCCACGCAGCCAGGCATCGCTTGTAACATCCAGCGGCGCGAAGCCGTACAGCAAAACAAAGGCGAGCGCCCCCAACAGGGCGCCGCCCAGCACGCATTGCGCGCGGTGTGTCATCGGGCGTCGTTTCATGCGTCCTCGCTTTTGGCCGGGCGGCGGGTGTTGCTTTCCATCACAATGTAAAGCGGGCGCTTCTTGGTTTCAAGGTAGGTTTTGGCCAGGTACTGGCCCAAAATGCCGGTGGTGAACAGTTGCAGCCCCCCCACCAGCAATACCACGCAGATGAGCGTGGGGAAGCCGGCGGGGTCTCCCGGCAGGATGAAGCTTTTAATGCCGTAGAACAGCGCCAGCGCCACGGCCAGCGCGCAGCACACAAAGCCAAAGATGCTGGCCATAGCAAGGGGCGCAGTGCTGAAGGCCACAATGCCGTCGATGGAGTAGAGGAAAAGCTTCCAAAAGCTCCACTTGGTTTCGCCGGCCACGCGCTCCACATTTTCGTATTCCAGCCACTTGGTTTCAAAGCCCACCCAACTGAAAATACCCTTGGAAAAGCGGTTATACTCCCGCATTTCCAGTATGGCGTTTAGCATCCGGCGGCTCATCAGGCGAAAATCCCGCGCGCCGTCCACCACCTCGGTTTTGGACAGGCGGTTGATAAGCCGGTAAAACATCCGGGCGAAAAAGCTGCGGATGGCCGGCTCGCCCTTGCGGGTGACGCGGCGGGTGGCCACACAGTCGCAGCCGCCGCCCGCCAGCGCGGCGTACATTTCGGGCAGCATGGCCGGCGGGTCTTGTCCGTCGGCGTCCATCACGGCAATGTAATCCCCCCCGGCGTGCTCAAAGCCGGCCAGCATGGCGGCCTCCTTGCCGAAATTGCGCGAGAAAGAGAGATATTTCACCCGCTCGTCCGCCTCGGCCAGGCGGCGCAACACCGCCAGGGTGCCGTCGGCGGAGCCGTCGTTCACAAAGAGGAACTCAAAACGCTGCCCGGCCATGTCCCCGGCCTGGCGGCGCAGGGCCTCGTAGAAAATCGGCAGGGCCTCTTCCTCGTTGTAGCAAGGTACCACCACGGTAATGGTGTCCATCCGCATTCCTCCCGGGTTGTGTGCTGTTGTTCTGGGCAATCATTTCTCTTTTGGCTTGCCGCGCCAGCCCTCTAGGTAAGCACTGATTTATTGTCATTCAGAGCGAAGCGAAGAATCTTTGAGTCGGATAATGCACTGTTACATGAAGGGAAAGATCCTTCGCTACGCTCAGGATGACAAGTCAGCTGGATTATTCATTGCTTACCTAGGGGCTTCGGCGGCGGGGGCGTTGGGTCTTTCGGCGCGCCGGTGTTAAATAGGTTTATTTCCCCGATACGGTTGAGGTGCACCAGCACCACCAGCGTGATGGGGAAGCCGAACAATCCCCAAAAGCCGAAAAGCTGCGCCCCGATGAACATACAAATGAGGGTGAGCAGCGGATAGAGGCCGATTTGCGCGCCCACCACCCGAGGCTCGAGGGTTTGGCGCACAACGGTGATGATGAGGTAAAGCACGGCCAGTCCGATGCCGAGGAAGTAGTTGCCGGTGATGAGGCTGTACAGGGCCCAGGGAATCATGATGGTGCCGGTGCCCAGCACGGGCACAATGTCTACCACGGCGGTGACAAGGGCGATGAGGAAGGCGCTGGGTACCCGCAGGATGAGAAGCCCGGCGGAAACCTCTACAAAGGTGAGTGTCATAAGCAGGAGATAGGCCCGGCCAAAGCGGAACAGCGTGCCCACCACATAATCTTTGATGACGAAGAGCAGGTGGCGGCCCCGCTGGGGCAGCTGGCGCACCAGAAAGGAGGTGATGTTGTAGTAATCCACCACAAAAAAGAAGGAGGCGATGATGCAGATAAGGGTGCCGGCCACAATCCAGGGCACCCGGCCGGCCACGCCGGCCACAAGGTCTATGGCAGAGGAGGAAACGCCGCTGACAAGGCTGGACACGGCGCTTGAGAGGTTCTCGCTGGCCAAATCAAGGAAGCTTCGCACATCGGGGCCAAGGCCGGCGAAAAGGGCTTCAAAGGCGCGCCCCACCTGGCTGACGGCCGGCTCGACGGCGCCGGAGTAGAGGGCGGGCAAATTGGAGAACCAGCCCCCCAGCCATACCACAATGCGGATGCTGACAAAGGTGAGCAGGGTGCCCAGCCCGGCATACAGCACCACCAAGAGGATAATGGCCGATGACCGGCGGCCCAGCGGGGTTTTCGCGGCAATCAGGTTGATGAGGGGCTTGAGCATGAAGGCGATGACGAAGGCCACCACAAAGGGCATAAACAGCGGCATGGCGTATTTAAGCAGGCAGTAAACAATGCCCGCCCAGATGGCGAAATACAAGAATTTTATGATGAAGGCGCGCATGCGCTCCACCGGCTTCGGGTCCAACAAATCCACCTCGGTTCCGCTGCGGCGGGCTGCGCCGCGCGCCGCCATGCCGCTTTTTGCCGATTACATTATGTATTATACGCCATTGTCGGCGCGATTTCCACCTTGCCGCCCCGTTTTTTGTTGCCCCGCCTCTAGGTAAGCGATGATTTATTGTCATTCTGAGCAACCCGCAAGCGGGCTCGGGCGTTTGCTACGCTCCCGCCGCGCGTTACAGCTCCCGCTTCGCGCTCGCTGGCGGCGGGCTCGCCTGTTTGGCTTCGCCAAGCCAGGCTCGGCACACGGTGCGCCCCGCCGCCCTCGTCACAAAGTGCCCCCGCGAAGAATCTTTGAGCCGGGTAATGTACGGCAACACTGAGAGAAAGATCCTTCGCTTCGCTTAGGATGACAAGATAGCTGGGTTATTCATTGCTTGCCTAGCGACCGGCCCTGTTGCGAAAAGCGAGGATTTAAGGTAAAATGAACGAAAACCGGGAATGAAGGCCAGGCTGGGCTGGCGGCGAAGGGAGGCTGCGCGGTGCGGGTGCTGATTGAACTGCTTGACCGCGACCCGCTGGAAAATGTGCTGGCCTCCTGTATTTTCAGGCCCGACGAAGTGGTATTTTTGTGCGACACCCGCGACGCCACCTTCTTTAAGGAGAGCGCCATCTACCGCCTTTTGCGCCGCCGAAAGCTGAAAACCCAGCCCCGCTTTTATTACTTCGACGCCTCCGACCCCGTGGGCATCAGCCGAGTGCTGGGGGCCGTGGTGCGAGACCACCCCGGCTGCGTTTTCGATTTTTCCGGCGGGCCGGATTTGGCGCTGCTGGTGGCCGGGGCCGTGTTTGCCGAGATGCGCCTGCCCGCCTTCTACATCGACATTGCCCGCGGCCGCTTCATCAGCCTGCGCGGCTGCGAGAGTTTGGCCGAGCAGTTTGCCATTCCCAGCTTCACGGCGGAGGATGTTTTCGCCATGACGGGCGCCGCCGTTCACGGCTACGGCCATTTCAGCCAAAACGCCATCAACGCCGCCTTTGAGCAGGACGTTTTGGCCGCCTTTGCCGTGGTGCAAAGGAACGCCAAGGCCTGGGGCGGCTTTGTATCCTGGCTGCAGGGCCTGTGCGCCGGCACGCCGGCCGGGCAGCTGGAGGTAACCGGCCCGCGCCGCAGTCGGGGCGGGCGCTACGCCGCAAACCCCGTGCTGCTAGGGCATTTGGAGGACGCCGGCCTTCTGCGCCGGGTAAGCTTTGAAAAAAACCTTGTCACCATCACCTTTAAAAGCCCGCTGATACGCAGGTGCCTGTTGATTGAGGGCGTGTGGCTGGAGCTGTACTGTTATGTGACGGCCCGCCGCGCCGGCAGTTTCAACGACGTGCGCACCTCGATGATAGTGGATTGGGACGGGGCGAACGGCGGGGCCGCCAATGCCCGCAACGAGGTGGACGTCTTTCTGGTGAAGGGCGTCACGCCGGTGTTTATTAGCTGCAAAATGAGCTTGCCCAGCGCCCTTTCCATGAGCGAGATACGCCTTTTGGCCACCAAGTTCGGCGGGCGGCACAGCCGGGCGGTGATGCTCACAGCCGCGCGCTTCGGCGAGGAACACCGCGCCCTCAAGGCCCGCGCGGCAGACCTTGAGCTGTGCCTGATAGACGGCGAGACGCTGGCGCGGGGGACACTGGTGGAAGAACTTGAGCGCATTGCCGCCCCGCTTCCCGAGCCCGAAACGCGGCTGGTGGGCCACCGGATGTGGCCGCTGGGCGATGGCTGACAGAAGATATCTGATAGGAGTGTGACTATGGGACTGGCTACCGTGTGCGTGGATGTGGCGCCCTTGTACGAGAAGGCGACGGCGGAGAGCGCGCGATTGGACGAAGGGCTGTATGGAATGTCGGTGCAGCTGATTGAGGACAGCGACAGCGGCTGGTGCTATGTGCGCAGCGAATACCACAGCGAGGGCTATATGCCCCAAAGCTTTTTGCTGAGGGATCCCGCCGTGGCTGCCGCCTGGCGCAAATACAAAAAAATGGTGGTGCTGGCCCCCTATATTGACGTTCAGCGAGAGGCGGCCTCCGCCTCGCCGAAGCTGGCCGGCGTGCCGCGCGGGGGTGTTTTGGTGGCGCTGAGCAGCCCCGGCGAGGACGGCTGGCAGAAGGTGGGCCTGGTGGACGGCGGCGTGGGCTACACCCGCGCGTCCTACCTCGGCGAGGCCATCACCGACTGGGAAGCCGTGAGCGAGGCCGATATGCGCTGGAACATTGTGGAGACGGCGCTGTCTTACAACGGGGCGGCCTGGCGCTTTGGCGGGCGCACGCCCATGGGCATCGACGCCGTGGGCCTTGTGGCGATGAGCTACCTGCTCAACGGCGTCATCATCCCGCGCAGCCTTGCCTTCAAGCAGGGGGGCCTGCTGCGGCAGGTGGGCCAAAAAGCCATGAACGAGGGCGACATCCTCTATTTTGGCGACAGCCTGGGCATCTACATGGGCGAGGGCAAGTTTGTGCACGCCACCGACGCGCCCGGCGGCGAGGGCGTGGTGGTGAGCAGCCTGCGCCCGCGCGACGAGGACTACCGGGGCGACTTGGCGGGCCGCATTATGGGTGTGGCCGGCATCTATTAAGTATATGGCACGTAAAAACACAGGTTCGGCAGAAAGGATGGCAGCCATGATAGTGACAACGACACCACAAGTAGAGGGCAGGCGCATCACGCAGTACATGGGCATCGTGTTTGGCGAGGTAGTGAGCGGCGTGAACTTTGTGAAGGACTTGTCCGCCGGGCTTACGAACTTCTTCGGCGGGCGCAGCGATTCCTACGAGGGCGAACTGATAGAGGCGCGGCAAAACGCCCTGGATGAAATGCAGCAGCGCGCGGCACAGATGGGCGCCAACGCCGTTGTGGGCGTGGACGTTGACTACGAGGTGCTGGGCCAGGGCAACAATATGCTGATGGTGACCGCCAGCGGCACGGCGGTGCTGGTGGAGTAGCGCCGCGAGTGCCTTTGGGGAAGGGGACAAGACAGAAAAGTTGAAGCATAAGTACAGAAATTACAAGCGGGGCAATGCGGCGTCCCGCGCCGGCATAAACGCCGATTTTAGCCGCGCCAGAAAGGGCCGCGGCGCCGCATGGCTGCCCGCGGCCCTTTTGGTTGTGCTGGCGGCGCTGGCCCTGCTGGTGCTGGCGGGCCTATACCTGGCGCACCGCCCCGGCGGCCGGGCGCCCGCGCCCGAAAGCGCCGCCGCGCCTGTGGCCGGCCAGCCCGCCGCCCCTGCCGCCCCCGGCAATACCGCCGCCCCCGGCAATACCGCCGCCCCCGGCAGCGCTGCCGCGCCGGAGAGCGTACCGCAGCCGGTGACCGACGAGGCCGGCGCGGCCTGGCTGGAGGGCATGGTTTATCTGGGGGATTCGAACATCAAAAACCTCATCGAGTACGGCCTTGCCCCGCCCGAGCGCGTGCTGGCCGAGCCGGGCATCGGCATCGATTCGGTGCTGGGCTACCCCTACGCCGCCGTGCCGGGTGTGGAGGGCTACGTCACCGTGCCCGAGGCCCTTGCCATCATGCGCCCCGCCCGTGTGCTGATGAGCTACGGCACGAACGACACCGAACTGTACAGCGCCGAGGAATTCGCCGCGCGCTACGCCGAGGCGATAGCCGCCATACGCGCGGCCTCGCCGGACACGCTGATTCTCGTAAACGCCGTGCCGCCCGCGGGAATTGCCGGGGCGGAGAAGGGAGCGGGCATCGCGGCCTTTAACGCCGCGCTGGCCGAACTGTGCGCAAAGGAGGGCCTTGGCTTTCTCAATTCCTGCGAGGCGCTGGCCGGGGAGAACGGCCTTCTGCGGGAGGAGTACCAGGCCGGGGACAATTTTCACCTCAGCGCCGCGGGCCTGGCCGCCCTGCTGGAATACATAGCGGCCCGCCCGGTAGCTTCGGCAGTTTGATAAGCGTTTGACGTTAAGGGACAAATGTTGCATAATAATAGTGTTAACATATAAACCATAGCGGGGCGCACGCGCCCCAAAGGAGCGCCCATGGCCGCCAAATACAATTGCCTTTTGCTGGACGTGGACGGCACCCTGTTGGACTTTGCCGCCGCCGAGCACGAGGCCATTTCCGCCACCTTGCACAAGTTCGGCCTGCCAGACGACGAAGACGCCATCGCCCGCTATTCGGCCATCAACGCCGCGCTGTGGGCCAAGCTGGAGCGCGGGGAAATTAAAAAAGACAAGCTTGTGGTGCGCCGCTTCAGCCAGCTACTGGAAGACCTCGGCAAAAAGGGAGACGCCATCCGCATCAACAACGAATACATGACCCGCCTGGCCGCCGCGGGCGTGGCCCGCCCCGGCGCGAAGGAGATACTGGAAGAACTGGCCGAGTTCTGCACCTTGGCCGTGGCCAGCAACGGCAGCTACAAGGTGCAGATGAACCGCCTTGAAAAAAGCGGGCTGCTGCCTTACTTCGACGATGTGTTCGTCAGCGACAAGCTGGGGGCCGTAAAGCCCTCGCCGAAATTCTTCGAGACGGCCCTGCGGCATCTCGGCGTTTCGAACCGCGAAAAAGTTCTGGTGGTGGGAGACAGCCTCACAGCCGACATTAAGGGCGGCCAAAACGCCCGCCTGGCCACCTGCTGGTGCAACTTTGCCGGCGAGGAAAACACCACCGGTATCCGCCCCAGCTATACGGTGCTGGACTACGCCCAGCTAAAGCTGGTGGCCGTGGGAGAGGAGGAGCTAAAACTTGCAGAAAGCAGAGAGAAGCGACATATCGTATAAGTCTGCCGATGGGCGCAGCCAGGTGGCCGGGTACTTTTTCCAGCCGGCCGCCAAGCCCTGGTGCATTGTGCAAATAGCCCACGGTATGTGCGAATACATTCTTCGCTACGAGGAATTCGCCAATTACCTGTGCCAAAACGGCGTGGCCGTGTGCGGGAACGACCACATTGGCCACGGCGCCAGCGCGGCGGAGAAGGAGGACTACGGCTACTTCACCGCCAAGGGCGGCCGCCGCTTTGCCCTGGCCGATATGCGCGCGATGAACGAGAAAGCCCGAAGCCGCTGGCCCGGGCTGCCGCTGGTGCTGCTGGGGCACAGCATGGGCAGTTTTTTTGCGCGCCGCTACGCCGCCGAGTGGCCGGACGATATCGACGGGCTTATCATCAGCGGCACGGGCGGGCCGAACCCCTTGGTGGGTCTCGGCATCTTCCTGACCAATACCCTGGCCCGCCTGAAAGGCCCGCGCTACCGCTCGGATTTTGTGAACAACATCGCCTTCGGCGCCAGCCTCAAGCGCATTGATAACCCTGACACCCCCTTCGACTGGATTAGCCGGGACAAGGAAATTGCGCGCGCCTACAGCCAGGACCCGCTGTGCACCTACCGTTTCACGGTGAACGGCTTCCATGAACTATTTTGTTCGCTGAAGGAAGTGAGCCGCCCCGCCTGGGCGGTGAGGCTGCGCAAGGATATGCCGGTGCTGATGATACAGGGCGGCGAAGACCCTGTGGGCGACTATGGCAAAGGCCCCGCCACCGTGCGAGACTGGCTGCGCGGCGCCGGGGTGAAGAACCTTGAGTACATAGAGTACGAGGGCGCCCGCCACGAGGTGCTGAACGAGACAAACCGGCAGGAAGTGTACGGCGACGTGCTGGCCTTCCTCAAGCTTTGGTGGCAGGGCGAAGAAGGGCAAGACGCTCCAGCCAATTGAACTGTTATTCAACCGCGTCGTCATTCTGAGCGCAGCGAAGAATCTTTCCCTTGGGCTAGACGCAAGCTTTCCTCCGCAAAACGCTGTCATTCTGAGCGGAGCGAAGAATCTTTCCCTTGGGTTAGACGCAAGCTTTCCAGCTCAAAGATTCTTCACTGCGTTCAGAATGACAGGGATAATTAATTGCCATTACCAAGCACCAATATTGCACAGGAAAAGAGATGAAAAGAGACAGGGATACGGCAATATAGGCAAGGGGGCGAGCATGACCTGGAGAGAGGAACTGGGAAACAACGTGCGGACGGTGGAGGACTTATTGCCCCACCTGCCCATGGATGAAACCACGCAGGCACGGATGGCGGAGATATTGGAGCGATTCCCCATGTCGGTAACGCCCTACTACCTCTCTCTCATCAACTGGGAGGATGCGGACGACCCCATTCGTAAAATGGCCATCCCCTCGCCGCAGGAAGTGGATATGTCCGGCAGCTTCGACACCTCGGGCGAGGCCGACAACACCGTGGTGCCGGGCCTGCAGCACAAATACCCCGAAACGGCGCTGATGCTTTCCACCAGCGAGTGCGCCATGTACTGCCGCCACTGCTTCCGCAAGCGGCTGGTGGGCATGGGCGACGAGGAGATTGCCAAGAACTTTGGCGCCATGCGGGACTACATTATGGCCCACGGCGAGATTGCGAACGTGCTGGTGAGCGGCGGGGACGCGCTGCTGTGCAGCGACGAGCGCCTGTGCCGTATTTTGGATATGCTGTGCGAGGTGCCCCATCTTGACCTGATACGCATTTGCACGCGCACGCCGGTGGTGTTCCCCTCGCGCATCGACGCCGCGCTGCTGGATATTCTGCGCCGCTACAGCAAGAAGAAACAGCTGGTGCTGGTTACCCAGTTTAACCACCCGCGAGAGCTGACGCAGGAAGCCGCCGCCGCTGTGGAGACCCTGCGCCTGTGCGGCATACCCGTGCGCAACCAAACGGTGCTGCTGCGCGGCGTGAACGGCGACGCTGCCGTGCTGGGCCGCCTGCTGCGGGGCCTCACCGCCATAGGGGCGCACCCGTATTATGTGTTCCAGTGCCGCCCGGTGTCCGGCGTGAAAAGCCGCTTCCAGTTGCCCCTGCGCGAGGGCTACGCCGTGGTGGAGGCCGCCAAGGCCATGCAGAACGGCATCGGCAAGGGTTTTCGGTTCTGCCTGTCCCAGCATTACGGCAAAATGGAAATTCTGGGCGTTTACGACGATGAACAGATGATATTCAAATACCACGAAACCAAAGACCCCGAACGCTACGGCCAGGTGTTTCTGCGCCCCGTGGCCAAAGGCCAAACCTGGATAGAGGAGTAGTGCCTTCTGATATCTAAAAGTTTACTTGTCATTCTGAGGAGCGAAGCGACGAAGAATCTTTGGCCAATCGCATTAATGCGGCTCTAAGATTCTTCGCTTCGCTCAGAATGACAAGGAAAGTTTAAGATGTCTCCATGTAGCAGGGGCGATTCACGAATCGCCCGTTCCAGGGTTGTGAGATAGCCCCAACAAAAAAACAAGGGCGCATGCAAAGAGATGAATCGCTTTGCACACGCCCTTGTTCTGTACCTTTACCCCTGCCGGTCGTTGCCCATGCGGATTACATAGGTGTCATCTTTAAAAGAGGCGTAGGAGTACAAAATCAGCACGTCGTCAAAGGCGGCTTCGGCCATCACGCTGTCGGTTTCGGCCCAGTCGCGCAAATCCATCACCGCCACGGTGGCGTAGTTTTCCACCAGATAGGGCGCTAATGAGTTGCCGTAGCTGTCCTTTATCAGCAAAACGCTGCCCTGCCCATTGCCTTTAATGACGCTGTAGCCGTTGTTGCCCCGCATGAAGGCGCCGTACTTGTCGTATCCGCCGAATTTGGCCTTGTCCATGATGCCGACGCCCTCGTCGACTTCGCCGGTGGAACGGTAAACGTCCATGGTGTTGGGCAAATCGTAATATTTCAGCGTTTCGGCCGGGGTGCCGGGGCGCTTGGTTTTGGCAAAGTTGGTGCCGTAAAAGCCCGGCACCTCGCGCAAAAGGCTTTCCGGCGGCAGCACGGCCTCGCGCCCCGCCGCCTCGCAGAACAGCCGGTAGGCCGTCAGCGCGCCGCCGTCGGTGGTCCAGTGGTGGTCGGTGCGGTAGTAGATTTGCCGCCCGGCGGCTTCGTCCTCGGCAAAGGGGCCGCGCAAATCCACGGGGACGGCCCCGGCAGCGGCCACGCTGCTATAAAAGCTGCCAATGAGGGCGAACTCGTCCACGCGCGGGGGATTGCCGCGCAGCTTATCGGCCAATACGCTGGACGGCGAGGGCACCAGCATGGCGTAAACCTTGGTGCCGCTGTGCCGCGCGGCGAACTCGGCCACCATCTGGGTGTTCAGCTCCAAAAGATTTTTCTGGTTTGTAAGCACGGAGTCCTTGGCCAGCAGGTAGCCGTCGCGGGCGTACCACACGCCGCCGGATTCCAGCTTGCCAAGGGCAATTTCCATCGCGCTGTGGGCGCTCACCCATTCGTCCCGGCCGATGAACTGGTCGCGGATATACTCGCCGTAGTCATAAGTCCACTCGTTTTCCCACAGCGTTTTCAGGCTGAAAACCGGGCGCTGCTCAAGGTTGCGGTTTTCCAGCTCGCTGCGCAGCTTGTCCGGCAGAATCATGTCCGCCAGCGTCAGCCCGGCAAGCAGCAGGAAGAACACCACGACCACGGGATATTTAAGGGCTTGTTTGAAGCTTTGCACCACGCTACCTCACTATCAGGAAGGGTAAGTTCAGAATCGGAAATACAGGAAGGGGCTGTAGCCGCCGGCCACCATGTAGGCCACGCAGACGAAGAGCAGCCCAAAGGTGACGACAAGCTGCACGGCGGTTTTGGTTTTCAGCTTGTTGTACAGCTTTTCCGGCAGGGAGCTTGAGAACAAAACGCCCAGCGCCAGAATGCCCATGTAGTTGCGCAGGAAATACCACACCGGCACGCCGCCCTGCGGCACGAACATCTTGCCCAGCAATACAGGCAGGCTTACGCCCATGTCTGCCCCCACGAACAGCGCCCAGCCCACCACCACCACCAGCATGGTGTACAGGTGGCTCCACACGCGGCTTTTTTCAAGGTGTTTCAGCAGGAACACCTTCTCAATCACCAAAAAGGCCGCGTAGTACAGGCCCCAAAAAATGAAGTTCCAGTTGGCCCCGTGCCAAAAGCCCGTCAGCATCCACACCACGAAAATGTTGAACATCTGCCGCGCCAGGCCCTTTCGGTTGCCCCCCAGCGGGATGTAGACATATTCCTTGAACCAACTGGACAGCGAGATGTGCCAGCGCCGCCAGAACTCCGTCACCGAGCGGCTGATGTAGGGCAGGTTGAAGTTCATATGGAAGTCGAAGCCCAGCATTTTGCCCATGCCGATGGCCATAAGGGAGTAGCCGGAGAAATCATAATAGATGTACAGCGTGTAGGCGATGATGCCCAGCCAGGCCAGCGGGGTGGAGGCGTTTTCCAGCCCTACGCCGGGCACAAGCAGCTTCTCGCCGCTGTATTGGCCGATGATGTCCGTCCACAGGCGGTTCACGCCGTCGGCCACCAGAACCTTCTTGGCCAGGCCAAAGGCGAACTGAGTGACGCCTTCGTTCAGGCGCTCGGGCGTCACGCGGCTGCGCAGAATGTGCAGCCGCTCGTTTATCTCGGAGTAACGCACGATGGGCCCGGCGATGAGCTGAGGGAACATGACCACATAGGCGCCGAAGTTGATGACGTTCTTCTCGCTGGGCACCGTGGCGCGGTATACGTCGATGGTGTAGCTCATGGATTGGAAAGTGTAAAAGCTGATGCCCAGCGGCAGAATTATTTCTTTCAGGTCGCTCATGAACCTGGCGTCGAAACGAATGTGGAAAAGAGAAGAGAGATTGAAAGCGAAGAAATAACTGTACTTATAGTACAGCAGCATGGAGAGGCTGCCCGCTATGGACAGCACCAAAAACAGCCGCCGCAGCTTCTGCCTGCCCGCGAAATGCCCGATGGCCAGCCCGCACAGGTAGTTGATGAGGATTACGACGCACATAATCCAGAAATATTTTACCTCGCCCCAGCAATAAAACACCAGGCTGCAAATGAACAGCGTGGTGTTTTTCAGCTTTGGCGGGCTAAAATAATACAGCAGCAGCGTGATGGGCAAAAAGCGGAAGAGGAACAGGATGGTGCTGAATAGCATAAGGCAGGCAATACTCCTTATTAATTATTCAGAATATGCGGGCCGCTTGGCTGTTTGTTCATCGCCTGTGCCAAGCCGATAATCAGACGGCGTAGGAGGCCAAATCCAAAGCGTCGATGGCGGCGGCAAGGCGGGCCTGCCCGTCGCCCTCGTGCGCTACGGCGGAAACGGCGAAAATCACGATGTCGTTATCGGGGAAGGAGACAAGGCTGCCGTTCTTCGTGTTTTCCAGCTGGGTGGCGAACTCGGCGTAGCGGTCGTCCATGCGGCTTTCGCGGAAGTTTTCCATCTCGGCGGCCACGGTGCCGGCCATGCCGGGCTGGGTTTGAATAAGCACCACAATGCCGCCGTTGTCGGCGTAGGTTTGGGCTTCGGCGCCGGCAAAGGCCGCCACGTTCGCCACGTCCACGCCGCCGGCCTGCAGGTCTATCTGAGACATTTTGATGGTATTGCCAAGCTGGGCCTGCTCCACCAAAACGGCCAAAATGGCCTCAAGGTCGTAGCCGGCGGCGGAAGCGGACTCTGCGGGGGCGCTTTCCTCAGCCGGGGGCGGGGCAGGAACGGACTCGGGCGCGGCCACAGAGGCCGGCGCGGGCACGGAGGAAACAGGCGCGGCGGGCGGCGTGTTGTCACCGCAGCCGGCCAAAAGGCCCGCCGCAAGGCAGCAGGCAATCAAAACGGCAAAAAGTGTATGGGTGTGTTTCGCAAATTTCATAAGTGGTGTTTCCCTTCTCCTCTTTGTTGCAGCGTCAGGTATTGCGGGCCGGTTTACTTCGCCGGTATATTTTCCAGCACCAGCGGGGTGGTGTCGCCCGCCGCCATCTGCTCTTCAAGGCCCGTCATCAGGATGCGAAAGGCGTCGCTGGAATAGGTGGCGCCGGCCAGGGCGTCCACCCCCTCGATGCCCTGGCTTTCCAGGTACTGGTTCTCGAGGTCGGTGCTGTATTTCACCGGCCAGGTGTCCTGCAGGCTCTGCATGTCGCTCTCGTACTTGAGATCCTCGGTTTTCAGGTGGCCGTCGGCGTTTATGCCGTTGTAGTACACCTCGGTGACAAGGCCGTCCTTTACCGTCAGCTCTACAAAATCCTTGTAGCCGTAGCTGTCGAAATCGGCGAATTCGGCGCGGTATTCGCCGTCCAGAAAGGTTATTTCCTTCGGGCCGCCGCAGCCCGCCAGCATCCCGGCGCCAAGCGCCAGCGCCAGCAAAACAGGTCCCAGCCGAAGCATCGAAACCCTCCCATCCGTTGGGGTATCTGTAGGGCAATCTTGGGTATGTGCATAATCTCCCATGATGCCTAATCATACTCCATCGGGGGCGAAACTGTCAAATGAAGCGTGGCGAATGCCGTGGGGTCGATGGGTCGATTCCTTGGAGGCTATTGATTTATGTATCTACATTGTGCTTTACTTGTAGAAGTGCTGGATGTGCTGATTGGAGAGATTGAGAAAGTATGAGAACCTGTATTCTTGCGCTGAATACAGGTTCTTTGTGAGAAGCAAACCCGGAAAAGGAGGTGGCGTTGTGCGCAAAGCTATGGCCCTGCTGTTGGCCTTGCTGTGCTTTGCCTTGCCCGCCTGCGGGCGGGCGGCCGAAGCCCACAGCGCCACCACCTTCGCCATGGACACCATTATAGACCAGCGCGCCTACGGCCCCAATGCCCAGGAGGCCATGCGCCGGGTGAACGCGGCCTTTGCCGAGTGGGAAGGCAGGCTGTCTCTGTTTGCGCCCGGCAGCGAAGTGGCCCGGATTAACGCCGCCGCCGGAGCGGGCGGGGCCGAAGTAAGCCCCGAAACGGCGGCCCTGATAGAGGCGGCGTTAAACTACGGGCGCGGCGAGGGCAGGGGAGGCTTCGCCCTTAGCATCGCCCCCCTCACGCTGGCCTGGGGCGTCACCACAAACGCCCCCCGTGTGCCGGCGGATGACGAAATAGCCGCCCTGCTGCCACTGGTGGACGACGCCGCCATAAAAGTGGAGGGCAGCACGGTCGCGCTGGATAAGCCCGGCATGGGCATCGACCTTGGGGGCATCGCCAAGGGGGCGGCCTGTGACGCCGCCGCCGCCATTTACGCCGAATGCGGTGTGGACAGCGCCCTTTTGTGGGCCGGGGGCAGTGTGTATGCCCGCGGCACAAAGCCAGACGGCAGCCGCTTCTCCGTCGGCTTTGCCGACCCCGCCGCCGAGGGCAGCGCCTACATCGCCGCCTTTGAGATGGAGGACGCCTTCATCGCCGTGTCCGGCGGCTACGAACGCTATTTCGAGGCCGGGGGCCGGCGTTACATCCACATCATAAACCCCGCCACGGGCCGCCCGGCCGAAAGCGACATCGTCTCGGTGGGCGTCATTGACGGCACCGGCGCCGGGGCCGACTTCGCCTCCACCGACCTTTTCGTGGCCGGACGTGACGCCGCCCTTAGCTACATGGAAGCCGGAGGCCGCGCCATTGTGCTGGACAAAGGTGGCGTGCTCTGGGTATCCGCCGCGCTGAAAGAGGGCTTCACACTGCACAATAAAAACTATGAACTGCGCTTTGTGGAGGCAAAGTTGTTGTGATTCCCCCCTCAACCGGATATAATTGAATCCATGAGTGAAGTGACGACAGGCAGGGAAAAACCGGCGGGCCGCGGCGGCGGGCAAAGCCCGGCCCGGCGGGCGGCCTACGCCGGTATGCTGTTCGCCCTGGCGCTGGTGCTGGGCTGGCTGGAGGCCCTTGCGGCCCCGTTTTTGGGCCTGCCGCCGGGCGTGAAGCCGGGCTTTGCCAACATTGTGGTGGTGTACGCCCTTTTGTATATGGGGGCGGGGCAGGCCCTGCTGCTGGCGGTGCTCAAGGCGGGCTTTGCCTTTCTCACGCGGGGGGTCATGGCCGGCTTGCTCAGCGCGGCGGGCGGGCTTTTTAGCCTTGCGGCAATGGCGGCCCTCGGCTTCGTTTTCCGCAGGCTGGCCGGGCGCGAGCTGGGGCTTTTGCTGCTTTCGGTGGCGGGGGCGCTGGCGCACAACACGGGCCAATTGCTGGTGGTGCGGCTGTGGTTCGGCCCGGCGGGCCTGGCCTACGCGCCGGTGCTGCTGGCCGCCGGCGTGGGCATGGGCTGCCTGACGGCCTTGTGCCTGCGCGCGCTGCTGCCGGCTTTGGGCCGGGTGCTGCCGGCCCGCGCGGCGCGGGCTGCGGCAAACAGCCAAAACCCGGAAAAAGCAGCCGCCGGGGGCGCGAACGGCAATGCAAAGACAACGCGAAAGGGGTAAAGAGATGAGCATTCAGGAGATTATTAAAAAGCAAGAGGACTATTTCGGCACAGGCGCCACCCTGCCCCTCGGCTTTCGCCTCAACGCCCTGGCAAAGCTGGGGGCGGAAATTCGCAGCCGCGAAGGGGACATTCTGGCGGCGCTGAAAGAGGACCTTGGCAAGGCGCCCTACGAAAGCTACATGACCGAGGTGGGAATGGTGCTGGAGGAACTGCGCTTCGCGCAAAAGCACTTGCCGCGCTGGATAAAAGACAGGCGCGTGCCCACCCCTATCATGCATTTCCCGTCCAAGAGTTTCATCAGCCCCCAGCCCTATGGCCGGGTGCTGGTGATGGCCCCCTGGAACTACCCCTTCCAGCTTTCGATAAACCCGCTGGTGGGGGCCATTGCCGCCGGCAACTGCGCCGTGCTCAAGCCTTCGGCCTACGCCCCGGCTACCAGCGCGGTTATCCGCCAGGTGTGCGAGGCCTGCTTCGAGCCGGAATTTGTGGCGGTGGTGGAGGGCGGCCGCGCCGAAAACACAGAGTTGATTGAACAGCGGTGGGACTATATCTTCTTCACCGGCAGCGTGGAGGTGGGCAAGCAGGTGATGAAGAAGGCGGCGCGCTACCTCACCCCGGTGACGCTGGAGCTTGGCGGCAAAAGCCCCTGCATCGTGGACGACAGCGCCAACATCCCGGTGGCGGCGCGGCGCATCGCCTTTGGCAAATACCTGAACGCCGGGCAAACCTGCGTGGCGCCGGACTATCTGTTCGTGCATAAATCGGTAAAGCAGGCGCTGCTGGACGCCCTTGCCGATGCCATTGAGGAGTTCTTCGGCGCCGAGCCGCTGACAGGCGGGGAACTGCCGAAAATCGTGAACGAAAAGCACTTTAAGCGCCTCAAGGCCCTCATGAAAAAAGAGAAGGTGGCCATTGGCGGCGGCGACGATGGCAAAGAGCGCATTGCCCCCACGGTGCTGGACGAGGTTTCGCCCAACTCGCCCATCATGCGGGAGGAGGTTTTCGGGCCTATTCTGCCGGTGATGAGCTTTGAGGATTTGGGCGAGGCGATAAGCTATGTGCGCGCCCATGAAAAGCCCCTGGCGCTGTACCTCTTCACCCAAAGCGAGTACGCCGAGGCGCGGGTGCTGGCCGAGTGCAGCTTTGGCGGCGGCTGCGTGAACGACACCATCGTGCATTTGGCCACCAGCCAAATGCCCTTCGGCGGGGTGGGGCACAGCGGCATGGGCGGCTACCACGGCAAGGCCAGTTTCGACACCTTCAGCCACCACCGCAGCATTTTGCAAAAATCCAACGCGCTGGATTTGAAGGTGCGCTACCACCCCTACACTGCGGCAAAAGACAAGCTGCTGCGCATGCTGATGAAGTGAACCGGCGGGAAGCGGAGCCGCGCGAATATTGCGGAAATTGACTCTTGATTTGTTTGCGGCGGAATGGTATAATCAAATTCGTTCCGCGGGGGATTAGCTCAGCTGGTTAGAGTGCCTGCATCACACGCAGGAAGTCTGGGGTTCGAGTCCCTAATCCCCCACCAGCAAACAACCTTGAGTTGCATGACTTGAGGTTGTTTTTTTGTTTTACCGTGTGAACATACCGGCATTGTGAATACAGGTTCTTAGGTAACCACTGATTTATTGTCATTCTGAACGAAGTGAAGAATCTTTGAGTTGGAAAGTTTGCTTTTATGCGAAGGGAAAGATCCTTCGCTTCGCTCAGGATGACAGATTATCTAATAAATCATTGCTTACTTAGAGTACCAATTACACTGAAACAAGGGTAACGATGTGAAGAAGCTTGCGAGAACGGACGCCATTCCCGCTTTTGACGAGGCGGCGCGAGAGGCTGCCCTGCTGCGCTGGGGCCAGATAGCGAAGCCCCTGGGCAGCCTGGGCCTTTTGGAGGACGCCGTGGTGCAGATAGCGGGCGTCACCGGCGACGCGCGCTACAGCATTGCCAGGCGGGTGGTGCTGGTGCTGTGCGCAGACAACGGCGTGGTGCGCCGGGGCGTCACCCAAGCCGGCAGCGAGGTGACGGCCGTCCTGGCCCGCGGCGCCGTGCGCGGCAGCCTTACCGTGAACAAAATGGCAAAGGTGGCCGGCGCCGACGTGGTGGCGGTGGACATGGGCGTGGCCGAGGCATTGGCTTTGCCGGGCCTTGTGAACCGGCGCATCGCCCCCGGCACGGCGGACATTGCCGCCGGCCCGGCCATGACGCGGGACGAGGCAGAGCGGGCCGTGCAGGCCGGCATTGAACTGGCCGTGCAGATGAAGGCCGAGGGCTACAAGCTGCTGTGCACCGGCGAGGTGGGTATCGGCAACACCACCACCAGCAGCGCCGTGGCCGCCGTGCTGCTGGGGCGCAGTGTGGAGGAAGTAACCGGGCGGGGCGCGGGCCTCTCCACCGAGGGGCTGGGCCGCAAGATAGAGAGCATCCGGCGGGCCATAGAAGTGAACCGCCCAAACCCCGCCGAGCCGATGGACGTGCTGGCAAAGCTGGGCGGCTTCGACCTCGCGGGCCTTTGCGGGCTGTTCCTTGGGGGCGCTATGTGCCGCCTGCCCGTGCTGGTAGACGGGTTCATCTCCTCGGTGGCGGCGCTGTGCGCCGCCCGCCTGCGGCCACCGGCGGCGCGGGCCATGCTGGCCAGCCATGTTTCGGCCGAGCCTGCGGGCGCCATGCTGCTGGAGGCGCTGGGCCTAAAGCCGCTTATCTGCGCGGGCATGCGCGTGGGCGAGGGCACCGGCGCCGTGGCGGCGCTGCCCTTGCTGGACATGGCCTTCGCGGTGTACAATGAGATGCCCAGCTTTGAAGAACTGGATATTGAAACGTATAGCCCGCAGATTTGAGCAAAGCGCGCGGACGGAAAATTTGCGTGAGGAAACGAGGCGCCGGTATGTACGCCATAAAATACATAGAACTGAAATCAGGGTATTCGGATAACGGCCCGGCGTGGATTGGCAAAGTGAAATTGTCGAAGAGCGGGCTGATGATTTATTTCAATGATAAGGGCTTCAAAAAATGCCGTGGTTCTTCTGCGAATTACTATGATGTTGAAACGGGCGAAGAATATTGGATTTCCGGGATTAAAAAAGATGAGGCCAATCGGCATTGGGCAGGGAGCGGCCGAATTGTGATTGCAAAAAATGTGGTGGATGAATATCTTTTAATGGTCGGCAAAACCAAATTAAACAAACAAGTTTTTGATGTGGCGGATATCCCGGAAATATATCCCATTGAAAGGATAAACGCCCTCGAGAATCAAAAAGGATAGCGGTGCCGAACAAGCAGTTTCCGATACCAAGATTTGATTAGTGGGGCGGGGCCGAAGCGTGAGGATTGTGTCCATATCCCACGATAGACAATTGGCTCGGCGTGTTGCGTAAAGGATAGGTAGGTAAATGCAGGCATACATCTACGGCGGTAGCGGCAGCGGCAAAAGCGCCCTGGCGGAGAGGCTGGCCCAGCGGCTTTCCGGCGCGCAGGGCCTTTATTACATTGCCACCATGCGGCCCGAGGGCGCCGAGGCGAGGCGGCGCATCCGGCGGCACCGGGCCATGCGCGCGCACAAGGGCTTTACCACCATAGAGCTGTACACCGGCCTTGAGGGCCTGCGCCTGCCGCCAGGGGGCACGGTGCTGCTGGAATGCCTTGGCAACCTTGCGGCCAACGAGATGTTTTCGCGCGAAGGCGCGGGGGAAAAGGCCGCCGAGGCCCTGCAGCGCGGCCTTGCCGCGCTGCGCGGGCAGGCGGCGCAGCTTATCATCGTGAGCAACGACGTGGGCGGCGACGGCGCGGCCTACGCGCCGGAAACGCGGGCCTTCCAGCTATTGCTGGCCGGGCTGAACGCCGAGCTTTGCGCCCAAAGTGACCTGGCCGCCGAAATGGTGTGCGGCATCCCGATATTTTTGAAAGGGGAGGCGCTATGTCCGTCCTGCGTTCGCTAGCCCTTTCCCTGGCCATGTTTTCTCGCCTGCCCGTGCCCAAGGTGGCCTGGGAGGGCAAAAACATGCGCTGGGTGCTGGCCTTCTTCCCGCTCGTCGGTGTGTTCATCGGCGGGGCGGTGTTCCTGTGGAACACCCTTTGCGCGCTGCTGGGCTTCGGGGCCTTCCTGCGCGGGACGGGCTTTGCCCTCTTGCCGCTCGTCGTTACCGGAGGCATTCACATGGACGGCTTTTGCGACACCGTGGACGCCCTTGCCAGCCACGCGGACAGGGAGAAAAAGCAGGAGATACTCAAAGACCCGCACGCCGGGGCCTTTGCGGCCATCGCCTCGGCGGCCTATCTGCTGGGCTTTGCGGCCCTTGGCGGCGAGGTGGGCGGCGGGCCGCGTTCGATGGGGGTTTTCGCCTGTGTGTTCGTTTTCAGCCGCTGCCTTTCGGGCCTTGGGGTGCTGTGCTTCCCCTGCGCGCGCGGCAGCGGCCTGGCCCGCGCCTTTGCCGATGCCGCCGCAAAAAAAGCCGCCGGCGCTATTTTGGCGCTTGCGGCGGCCCTGACGCTTGCCGCCATGCTGTGGCTGGGGGGTGTGGCGGGGGGCGCGGCGGCGCTGTGCGCCCTCGCCGTGTTCGCCGTCTGCCGCCTGTGGCTCGTCGGGCAGTTCGGCGGCATTTCGGGCGATTTGGCGGGCTGGTTTTTGCAAAGCTGCGAGCTGTGCGCCCTGGCGGGCCTGGTGCTGGCCGAAAAGATAACGGGAGCCGGCTAGGGAAGCGCGAATTCAACTTAGATACCCTGGTTGCCCTGTCATCCTGAGCGAAGCGAAGGATCTTTTCCTTCGTATAAAAGCAAACTTCCCGACACAAAGATTCCTCACTTCGTTCAGAATGATAATAATTCAGTGGGTTACCTATACCTGGTAGCCACTAACGCAAATGAGGCAAGGAGCGGCGGATGATACTGGTGGTGGGCGGCCTTGGGGCCGGGAAAAGAAGCTTCGTAAAAGAAAGCCTCGGCTACACCGAGGCGGACATGGCCCGCGAAATAGCGGAGGACAAGCCTGTGTTGCCGGATTTGCACGAGCACATCCGCGCGGCGGGCGGCTTTCGGGAAGAATGGTTCGCCGCGCTGTGCGCAAAGCGGGTGGTGCTGTGCTGCGAGGTGGGCTGCGGCGTAGTGCCCGTGCAGGCAAAGGAGCGCCACTGGCGCGACGAAGTGGGCCGCGCCTCGGCCAGGCTGGCCGCCGAGGCAAGCGCGGTGGTGCGCATGGTTTGCGGCGTCCCGCAGGTCATCAAGGGTGTGCTGCCATGAGGGTGGTGCTGCTGCGCCACGCGCAGACGGCGGAGAGCCTGCCGGGGCAGTACATCGGCAGCAGCGACGCGCCCCTTTGTGAGGCCGGGCGGCGGCTGGCCGAAAGCAGGCCCCCCTGCCCGGCAGTGCGGCGGGTGTACACCAGCCGCCTGCAACGCAGCGCAGAAACCGCGCGGATACTCTACCCAAACGCCGAAATCATCCGCTGCGCGGGCCTTAACGAAATGGATTTTGGCCGCTTTGAGCAAAAGAGCTGGCGGGATTTGGAAGAGGACGCCGACTACCGGGCCTGGGTGGATTCAGGCTGTGAGGCGCCCTGCCCCGGCGGGGAGGACAAGGCCGCTTTCACCCGGCGCTGCGTAAAGGCTTTTTGGCCGATTGCCCGAAAGGAAGCGGCCGCCGGTGCGGCGGAGCTGCACTGCGTGCTGCACGGCGGCAGTATCATGGCCATATTGAGCGAACTGGCTGAACCCCGGCGAGACTATTTTAGCTGGACGGCCGGCTTTTGCGGCGGTTATGTGCTGGAATACGCCGAAGCAGGCGGCAGGCCGCTTCGGCTATTGGATGAAATCACGCCAGATTCGCCGTTGTGACGCAATTGCAATCTGTGGCTGCCCATTTTTATTTGCGTATAGCAGCTCTTATAAAGGTATCCGGCAAATAGGGAATTTGTTCATCAAATCATTGCATCAATGGGCCTCTGCTCCCCACACAAATCCGCCAGTGTGATGCCTTCAAAGTAGTCGTCTATCAGCTTGTACAGTTTCTCCCACATGGGCAGCGTTTTGCACTCGGCGGCGCGCGCGCAGGTGTTGGCCTCGCCCCCAAGGCAGGCCACGGGCACCATGCTGCCGCTTTCCAATAACTTCAAAATGCTGCCCACGGTGTAGCTTTCGGGCGGGCGCGTAAGGCGGTAGCCGCCGCCCTTGCCGCGCTGCCCCTCCATATAACGATTCTTTATCAGGGCGGGCAAAATGGTTTCCATGTATTTTTCCGAGATGCCCTGCCGCGCGGCAACGTCTCGCAGGGGAATATAGCCCTCCCCGCCGTTTTCCGCAAGGTCCAGCATCACGCGCAGGGCGTAGCGCCCCTTAGTGGATATCATCATCCGAATCACCTCAACCCTATAATACTATAGGATAAATAGGTTTGCAAGCCCTTGAAAGATTTGCGCGGTAACAGGTTTAGCATTTGAGAGAGTATTATCTTCGGACATCCCAAAACTTACCTGTCATTCTGAGGAGCGAAGCGACGAAGAATCTTTGGTTAATCGAGTGTCTGTAGCTAAAGATTCTTCGCTTCGCTCAGAATGACAAGGGAAGAATGAGATATCCTTATGTAGCAGAGAGCGTTGTTTGCTTATTTTGCTGGGCACAAATCTCCTATAAACCTATTGACATAGTAGGTTTATAGGATTATACTTATCATATACCAGAGGGGAGGCAAAATTATGCCGGACAGAAACTACCAGTTCGAAACCCTGCAACTGCACGCGGGGCAGGAGCAACCCGACCCCGCCACCGACGCGCGGGCCGTGCCCATTTACGCCACCACATCTTATGTGTTTAAAAACAGCGCGCAGGCGGCGGCCCGCTTTGCGCTTAGCGAGCCGGGCAACATCTACACGCGGCTGATGAACCCGACCTCGGACGTGTTTGAAAAGCGCATGGCCGCGCTGGAAGGCGGGGCGGCGGCGCTGGCTTTGGCCAGCGGTTCGGCGGCCATCACCTACGCCGTGCAGAACATCGCCCGCGCGGGCGATCACATCGTTTCGGCGGAAAGGCTTTACGGCGGCACCGCGAATCTTTTCGCGCACACCCTGCCGGAGCAGGGCGTCACCTGCACCTTCGTGGATTCCTCCGACCCCGCCAATTTTGAAAAGGCCATTCGGGACAACACGAAATTGCTGTACGCCGAAACGCTGGGCAACCCTGGTTCCGATGTGATTGATCTGCGCGCCGTCGCCGATATCGCGCACCGGCACGGCATCCCCTTGATTGTGGACAGCACCTTCGCCACGCCCTGCCTGCTGCGGCCCATCGATTACGGCGCCGACATTGTGGTTCATTCGGCCACGAAGTTCATCGGCGGGCACGGCACGGTGATGGGCGGCGTGGTGGTGGACGCCGGGCGCTTCGACTGGGCGCAGAACGACAAGTTCCCCGGCTTGTCACAGCCAAACCCCTCCTACCACGGCGCGGTGTTCACGCAGGCCGCCGGGAACCTCGCCTACATCATCAAGATGCGCACCACGATTCTGCGCGACCAGGGCGCGGCCCTCTCGCCTTTCAACGCCTTCCTGCTGCTGCAAGGGCTGGAAACACTCTCCCTGCGGGTAGAGCGCCATGTGGCGAACGCGCTGAAGGTGGTGGATTTCCTGAAAAATCACCCGCTGGTGGAAAAGGTGAACCACCCATCGCTGGCCGAAGGCCGCGCGAAGGAACTCTACAACGAATATTTCCCGAAGGGCGCGGCATCCATTTTCAGCTTTGAGATAAAGGGCGGCGCGGCGGAGGCCCGGCGCTTTGCCGAGAGCCTCGAGGTCTTTTCGCTGCTGGCGAACGTGGCGGACTTAAAATCCCTCGTTATTCACCCGGCCTCCACCACGCACTCGCAGCTTTCGGAAACAGAGCTTCTCGCCGCCGGCATCAGGCCGAACACGGTGCGCCTGTCCATCGGAACAGAGCACATTGACGATATTTTGTACGATTTGCAGCAGGGCCTCGCCGCCTCGCAGGCGGAGGGCTGAGCCTGCGACATAGTGGATTAGCTTCAAAAATCAACCATTAGGTTGATTTTTGAAGTTAAGCGAGTACATTTGGAAGGGAACGAAACAGCCAAGAATGAAAACGCAGAAAGCCGTTGTTTATGCCGACAACGCGGCCACCACGCAAATGAGCGCCGCCGCAAAAAAAGCCATGCTGCGCTGCATGGATGAAGAATGCGGCAACCCCTCGTCCCTGCATTCTTTGGGCCAAAGCGCCAAAGAGGCGCTGGAAGAAGCGCGCGCCGCCATAGCGCGGCGGCTGGGCTGCACGGCGGGCGAAATCATCTTCACCTCCGGCGGCAGCGAGGCCGATAACCAGGCCATCCTCTCCGCCGCGGCGCAGGGCCGGGCCAAGGGGAAAATGCACATCGTTTCCACGGCCTTCGAGCATCACGCGGTGCTGCACGTGCTGGAAAAGCTTTGCCGCGAGGGCTTTGAGCTAACGCGGCTGGACGTGCACGAAAACGGCCTTGTTTCGGCGGCTCAGGTGGAGGCCGCGCTGCGGGACGACACCTGCCTTGTGAGCGTGATGTACGCCAACAACGAGATCGGCGCCGTTCAGCCGATAGCCGAAATAGGCGTGGTGTGCCGCGGGCGGGGCGTCTGCTTCCACAGCGACGCCGTGCAAGCGGCGGGGCATTTGCCCATCGACGTTGCGGCGCAAAACATCGACATGCTCTCCATCTCGGCCCACAAGTTCCACGGCCCCAAGGGCGTGGGCGCGCTGTATGTGCGCCGGGGGATTAAACTAAGCAGCCTGATAGAGGGCGGCGCGCAGGAGCGCGGCAAGCGGGCCGGAACCGAAAACCTGCCCGCCGTAGTGGGCATGGCCGCGGCCCTTAACGAAGCCTGTGAGCACATGGAGACAGAGGTCGCCCGCCTTACCGCCCTGCGAGACGAGCTTATCGAGCGGCTCGGGCGCATTCCCCACTCGGCGCTGAACGGCGACGCGGAAAAGCGCCTGCCCGGAAACGTCAGCTTTTGTTTTGAGGGCGTGGAGGGCGAGGCCCTGCTGCTGCTTTTGGACGCGCAGGGCATTTGCGCCTCTTCCGGTTCGGCCTGTACCTCCGGCTCTCTGGAACCCAGCCACGTTCTGCTGGCGATAGGCCGCCCCCACGAGGTGGCGCACGGCTCGCTGCGTTTGTCGCTTTCGGCCTTTAACACACAGGAAGACATTGATTACATAGCCAGCGAAGTTCCCAAAGTGGTGGAGCGCCTGCGCGCCATGTCTCCGCTTTGGAGGGATTTGCAGGAAGGAAAGAAACAACATGTTATATAGCGAAAAAGTGATGGACCATTTTATGCACCCTCGCAACGCGGGCAGCCTTGAAAACCCCGACGGCGTGGGCGAGGTGGGCAACGCCCGCTGCGGCGACATCATGCGCATCTACCTGAAAGTACGGGACGGCCTGATTGAGGACGTGAAGTTTGAAACCTACGGCTGCGGTTCGGCCATCGCATCGTCCTCCATGGCCACCGAGATGATAAAAGGCAAGCCGCTGAGCGAGGCGCTGAAACTGACCAACAAGGCGGTGGCCGAGGCCGTGGGCGGCCTGCCCCCTGCCAAACTGCACTGCTCGGTGCTGGCGGAGGAGGCCGTGAAGCTGGCGGTGAAGGACTATTTCGACCGTCAGGGCATTGCCTACGACCCCGCCCGGTTTGCCAAGAGCGCGGGTTAATCAAATGGCTTGACTGCCTACGAAAGCCCGTGCTATACTGAGGCCACACAGAATTGCAACTCTACCATCTTCTGATTCTTCCCCCACATTTCGGCAGATGCAGCAAAAAGCTGTGTCTGTTTTTTTGTTTGCATTTTTAGTTTACTTGCTTTTCCACCCCGGTTTTCGTTGCCGGCCAACGTAAGCTATGAAAAGAGGGAGGCCTGCCAATGGCGCAAGCTGCATCAATCGTAGAGCGCGTATACGCGGCAAAGGGCAATTCCGCCGCGGCAGACGCGCTGATTCGGGACTATCTTCCTTTTATAAAAGCCGAAGCCTGCAAAACCGTTGGCAGAATCGTCGCCGAAGGCGGCGACGAGCTGAGCATACCAGAAGCTGCGCGGCGCTTTTTTAAGCTACGCTGCCGTGGCCATGCGCCGCCGCCTGATAGATTACTACCGCCGGGAAAAACGGCACGCCGGGCAGCTTTCCATCCACGCGCCCGCCGGGCAAAGCGAGGACGCCGCCATAGAGGACACCCTGCGCGACAGCCACGACGCCTACGAGCAAATGGGCCTGCGCGACGCCACCCGCCAAGAGATAGCCGAGCTGACCGCCCAGCTTCTCGAATTCAGCCTTTCCCTTGGCGACATTGCCGGCAACTGCCCAAGGCAGGCCCGAACCCTGGCCAGTTGCCAAAAAGCCCTGGCCCACGCCCGCGAAAACCCCGCGCTGATAGCGGAGCTGAAGCGAACGAAGAAGCTTCCGCTGGCGGCCCTGGTGCAGGGCGCGGGCGTGGAACGCAAAACGCTGGAACGCCACCGAAAATACCTGATGGCCCTGATGCTTATCTACTCAAACGGCTACGAAATTATCCGGGGGCATCTGAAACAAGTGCTGAAACCGAGGGAAGGGGGGCTGAGAGCATGAGCTACATGGTACTGGAAACCCACACAAGCTACTGCGTGGTGATGGACGAGGCGGGCCGCTTTATCAAGGCCGCCAACATGGGCTATACCATTGGCCAAACCCTGGGCGAGGTGGTGGCCATGCGGGCCAGAAGCTTTGCGGGCGGCGCGAAACGCATCATGGCCGTGGCCGGCGGCATCGCGGCCTGCCTGGCTATCGCGGTCAGCGTCTATCTGTACAACATCCTCAGCCTCTCTCCCTTCGCCTCCGTTTACCTCAGCATCAACCCCGCCGTGCGCCTCGGCGTCAGCCGCGAGGGCCGGGTGGTGTCCCTCGAGGCCATGAACGAGGACGGCCTCACCCTGCTGGAAGGCTACAGCGGAAGGCGCAAGGCGCTGGAAACTGTTTCCGACGAACTGGTGGACCGCGCCATCGAACTGGGCTTTTTGTCCAGCGGCGGCATGGTCACCATCGATATTGACGCCCCGGATGAGGAATGGTTCCGAAATACCGGCATCGCCCTGCGGCAGAATTTGGACGCGCATTTGGACGACGCGCTGTCCGTCACCGTAGAGGTGAAACGCTACGATTCTGCGAGGCAGGAGTCCTCCGGAGAGGCCTCGGCCGCCTCCAGCGCCCCGGCTTCCTCCGCGGCGCCGCCCGCGCCGTCCTCGGCGGCGCCGACGATTTCCTCTTCCGCGCCGCCGCCCGTATTGTCCGCCGCGCCGCCGTCGGCGTCATCCGCCGCGGCGCAGCCCGCGCCCTCTGCGGCGCAGCCCGCGC
>QMCE01000128.1_pt1 | contig 32655 bp, 24 predicted proteins | sample 1821851 | NCBI WGS metagenome assembly QMCE01 (sample SAMN09453174, study PRJNA476694) | Termite gut metagenome, whole genome shotgun sequencing project. | isolation source: worker | host: Odontotermes sp. | place: South Africa:Pretoria | collected 2016-01-28 | reverse complement strand
GAGACAACACCTTGGCCGTCTCACCCATGAAGTGCACTCCGGCGAAGACTATGATATCGGCATCGGTATGCGCGGCCTCTTCCGACAGCGCCAGTGAGTCCCCCACAAAGTCGGCGATGTCCTGAACCTCGCCACATGTGTAATAGTGGGCCAATATCACTGCCCGCTTCTCTCTCTTGAGCCGCAGTATTTCTTCAGAGTAGTTCATGGTAGATACTTTATAATTTTGGTAATGCCCTACTGTACGACAGGAAGTGCCGCTTTTGCGTAATCGATGCTTAAAAATGCCGATAATACTCAAGACGCTTGCCCGAGTGATGCGCTTCCTGATTGGTTCTTATATCTATGGTTTTGTACTCTCATAAACTATGACATTGCCATAATTTTTAGGATAGTGAAGCGCCATGCGCACTCCGGATTACAACGCTCGATGTCCCGGCATATATTGCAGAAACAGCCGCGGCAGACGGGCATCGCGAACACATTATTCTATAGCTCGCACCCGGGTCTTGGCTCGCGGAGACTTTAATATCTGCAATTTCCACTGCCGACCCCGCGAGATCGACAAAACGTTCATCGCCTCGTCAGACTAATAACGCCTTTAGCCGCTTTGCCCGAAAAACCCCCGCGACCAGATCCCCGAAATATATCTATTTCGCATTATCGTGTGGGGCAATCCCGTTGTTCCACAACAAATGAAGACCGGAAAGGCCTACCCGTTATGTGTCATAAGGAACCTTTCGGCTTCGAGTGCTGCCATGCATCCCGATCCCGCTGCCGATATGGCCTGACGGTAGTGCGGATCCTTAACGTCGCCCGCTACGAATACTCCGGGAACGTTGGTGCGCGGAGTTCCGGCCTGGGGGACGATATAACCCTCGTCGTCGAGGTCGATCTGCCCGCGGAACACCTCGGTGTTGGGATGATGCCCTATGGCGAGGAAAAATCCGGCGATGTCGATCACCACGTTATTGCCATCCTTGTCGTGCAGCAAGGCCCCGGTAACACCCTCGTTGTCGTCGCCCAGCACCTCGCGCGTGACGTGCTGGAACAGCACCTCGATATTGGGCGTGTTAAAAACCCGGTGCTGCATGGCCTTCGAGGCGCGCAGATGGTCTTTGCGCACTATCAGATACACCTTGTTGCATATCCCCGCAAGATACGACGCCTCTTCGCACGCCGTGTCGCCCCCGCCTACAACAGCCACATCGCGACCCTTGTAGAAAAAGCCGTCGCACGTTGCACACGCCGAAACACCCTGCCCGCGCAGACGCGTCTCCGACTCCAGGCCCAGATACTTGGCCGTAGCACCCGTGGCGATGACGACCGTCTCGGCCAGCAGATCGTGGCTATCGTCGACCCGCACCTTGAAGGGACGCTTGCTGAAATCGACCGACGTAACGTTGCCGAAACGAATGTCGGCGCCGAATCGATGTGACTGCTGTTTCATGCGCTCCATGAGCTCCGTGCCGCTTATGCCCTCGGGGAATCCGGGGAAGTTCTCGATCTCGGTCGTTATGGTAAGCTGACCGCCGGGCGTGATGCCCTCGTAGAGAACGGGACTGAGGTTAGCGCGCGCAGCATAGATCGCTGCCGTGTGCCCCGCAGGGCCGCTGCCTATGATCAGGCATTTGATGGTGTCATTCATGAATATGTAGAGATTATTTAAAGTATTTGCGCTGGAAAAGTATCAGATATATGGCTCCCACCGAGATATAGCTGTCGGCGACGTTGAACACGGCATCAAAGAACAGTACCTTGCCCGCCTCGTTGGTGATTATCGGAAAGTAGAACATGTCGACTACCCTGCCGTGCAGAAAATCCGCATAACCCTCGCCGAAGGGCACTAATCGGGCGATAGTGGCGAATGTCGACTCGCTGAATATCAGGCCGTAGAATGCACTGTCGAAGATGTTGCCCATGGCCCCGGCAAGTATAAGCGCGAATCCGACCACCACCCCTACGGGAGCCTTGCGCCGGATTAGTCGACCGATATACCATATCAGCACTCCCGACAGCACCAACCTGAACACACTGAGGATCAGCTTCCCCCACACCCCCTCGAGATGCATGCCCCACGCCGCACCCGGATTCTCGATAAAATGAATAAGGAACCAGTCGGGGAATACCGTAATGCTCTCTCCGAGAGCCATGTGGGTCTTGATCCATATCTTCACTATCTGGTCGACGACCAGCATCAGGAAGATCAATAAAAATACATTTCTTTTCGACATACGTGGCACAAAGATAATGATTATATGCTTAATTCTTAACCTAAAACAACAGATTTGGCAGTTAGGAGAATTGTTTTTATCTTTGTGGCGTCAGGCGATAGTCTGGCTCCAGACTTTTGAAATTTAGCCGTTTCTTTTGCAGTCTTGGATAATCAGTAAGTATCTCACGTAATCGCGTGGGCTTTACTCTTTATCTGACTGCAGGGCCGGCTAAAGCCTCAAAAGTGGATAATGCAGTAATGTCCCACGTTTTGCTTTTTAGGTAATCGTATAAATTGCGTGGGCTTTACTAATTTATCTAGCTGTCGGGCCGGCTAAAGCCTCAGAAGTAGATAATGCAGTATTGTCCCACGTTTTGCTTCACTCCTTAAAAGAGAAACCGAGCATAACGATCGTGTGCACAGGGAGTATACCACCTTTACTGCATAGGGCCGTCCGACGGGACGGCCCGTTTTTTGTAAATTTGGACATGTTTTGGCCTGCGTAAAGCGGGCCGCTCTTGGGCGTCCGGTTAGGCGATCCTGCCGCCAGCGGAGGACGATTGTGAGAGAAACGAATACTCGCCCGCCGCCGGGGATGGTGGCAGACTCCAATGTTCGGCACTGTGCCGAACTTTTATTTTCCCTGCCCGGCAAACAATCCCCGTATCAGGACCATCCTGTCCGAACGCCTGTGGCGGGAATTTTGCATGCTGAAAGGACGCATATACCTATGAAACAATACAAGGAAATACTGAAAAAATACCGGTGGAGCTTCCTGATCTGCCCGGTGCTGGTGCTGGGAGGGGTGTGGAGCGAGACCGTGCAGCCGCAACTTATGGCGCGCATTATCGACCAGGGCATCATGCCGCGCAACCTCGAGATGGTCCTCGATACGGGACTGCTTATGGTTGTCATCTCGTTGGCGGGACTGGTGGTTTCGGTGGTCAATGTGTGGGTCAGCTCACGCGTGTCGACGGGCTTCGGCACCGATCTGCGGAGCGCACTGTTCGACAAGATACAGACCCTCTCGTTCCCCGATATCGACAGGTTCACTCCCGCGTCGTTGATTACGCGTCTGACGAGCGACATCTCGCGTGTGCAGCAGGTCGTGCTTATGTCTATGCGCGTTATGCTGCGCGGGCCAATTATGCTGGTGCTCTCGCTGATCTTTATTATACGGATCGATGCACAGTTGGCTCTGATCCTGGCGGGATCGGTGCCGGTGCTGGCCGTGGGGGTGTTCGTGGTCATGAAGAAGGGTTTTCCGTTTTTCCTGAAGGTACAACAGCGCATCGACGCCCTGAATGCCGTGGTGCGCGAGAATCTGATCAATATCCGAGTCGTTAAATCGTTCGTGCGCGAGGACTACGAGGCCGAGAAATTCAGGCGCAGCAGCGAGGAACTGCGCGACACCGTGATCCGTGCGGCCAATATCATTATCGGCATATTCCCAATCATGCAGTTCGTGCTCAACCTGTCGGTGCTGGCCGTGCTGTGGTTCGGGGGGCTGCGCGTGACCGACGGACGATTGACGGTGGGCGAGATGATCTCGTTTGTAAACTATCTGATGCAGGTGCTAATGGCGTTGATGTTGCTGTCGCGCGTGGTGATGACCTTTGCGCGGGCATCGGCGTCGTCGGGCCGCATTCGCGAGGTTTTGCAGGCCAAGCCGTCGTTGGTGAACACTCGCGAGGGATTGCACGATAAACACAGCATAACCCGCGGCGAGATCGAGTTCCGCGGCGTCGACTTCCGCTATCCGGGTGGCGAGACCGATGTGCTGCACAACATAACCTTCCGGCTCGCGGCGGGACAGACCATGGCGGTGGTCGGAGCCACGGGTTCGGCCAAGAGCTCGCTGGTGCAGCTCATCCCACGACTCTACGACGTCACGGCGGGCAAGGTGCTCCTCGACGGAATAGATGTGCGCGACTATAATCTCGATACGCTCCACAAGGAGGTGGGCGTGGTGCTGCAAAAGAATGAGCTGTTTGCCGGCACGGTGATCGAAAACCTGCGCTGGGGCGACCCGTCGGCGACCGTCGAGGAGGTGGAGCAGGCAGCAAAGGCGGCCGAGGCCCACGACTTTATAATGGAGCTCAAGAACGGATACGACACCCTGCTGGGCCGCGGCGGAGTCAACCTCTCGGGAGGACAGAAGCAGAGGCTGTGTATTGCGCGCGCATTGTTGAGGCACCCTAAGGTGCTGATACTCGACGACAGTACGAGTGCCGTTGACAGCCACACCGAGGGGCTCATCCGCTCGTCGCTGGACAAGATGCTGGGTCGCACAACGGTTATCATCATCACGCAGCGTGTCCACACAATGCAGTCGTCGGACAAGGTGCTGGTGCTCGAGGACGGCGCCATCGAGGCCATCGGCACACCTGCCAAGTTGCTCAAAACCAGCGCGATATACCGTGAGATATATAATTCGCAGCAAACGTCAGGGTGATTTTCGCAGCGCTCTTATTGTGTGTTATTATATCTTGTTGATTTAATGTGGGCCCAGCAGGGCTTGAACCTGCTACTAAGGGATTATATGAATCCGCTGCTCTGACCTACTTAGCTATGGGCCCTTATGTGGATTTTGTTGTTACTTGTGTTTTTTGTATTTTAAAGTAACGTACGGGGTAGCAGGGATTGATCCCGAGTGAGATCTGAGGAGTGTTTCCGAAACTTCATTCTCGGGGATATTTTTCAGGCGGAGTATAGACTGAGAAAAAACCGATAAAGGTATTTACGGAGGTTCTTTGGTCTTTAAATAATTAAAAGAATTGACATGGCACATGGAGTACATTCGGCACCGGGTAGCGGCGCGGCACGACGGGGTGCAGCGGTCGAGCGGCCTGTGCATGGACGTCGCACGCTGTTGCGCATGTTGGCCTATATCGGAGCCGACAGACGGCTTATGTACCTGGCCGGAGTGCTGATCGTCGCGGGGATCGGGTGCAACCTCCTCGGGTCGTATATGCTCAGGCCCATTATCAACGACTATATCCTGCCGGGAGATATCACGGGACTCATCCATTCGCTGATCGTGCTGGCGGTGGTCTACCTTGCGGGTGTGGTGTGCACAGTGGCTCAGTACCGCCTGCTGAATCGCATTGGGCAGCGTGCCGTGTCGCGTATGCGCACCGACCTGTTCTCGCACATGGAGCGGCTGCCGCTCAAGTATTTCGACACCCACGAATATGGCGACCTGATGAGCCGCTACACCAACGACATCGACCGCATAGGCGATGCCCTGACCGACTCGCTGGCCGATATCCTGTCGAGCTTCCTTACGGTTACCGGGGCGCTGGTCATGATGGCTCTCATCTCGCCGCTGCTGACACTCGCTGTGTTGCTTATGGTGCCGCTGATGTTTCTCGGAGCCCGGTTCATCGTGAGCCGCAGTCGCCGCTATTTCGGAGCCCAGCAAGCGGCTTTGGGCGAGGTCAACGGCTATGTAGAGGAGATGATGAGCGGACAGAAAGTGGTCAAGGTCTTCGGTCACGAGGCCAAGGTCGAGGCCGACTTCGACGTGCTCAACCGCGATCTGAACGACAAGTCGAAGAACGCACAGTTCTACTCCGGCATGATGATGCCTTTCATGCAGAATCTCAACACGCTGAACTACGTCGTTGTGACGATAGTGGGAGCCCTGTTGGCTATCTTCCGCGGATTCGACGTGGGCGGACTCGCGGCGTTCCTCCAATACTCGCGGCAGTTCGGAAGGCCGATCAACGACCTGGCGAGCCTATACAACAATATCCAGGGAGCCATAGCCGGTGCCGAGCGCATATTCGCAGTGATCGACAGAAAGCCCGAGCCCGCCGATCTGCCCGAGGCCGTGGCGCTGAAACATGTGCGCGGCGAGGTCGAAATGCGCGACGTATATTTCGAGTACGATCCCGGGCGACCCGTTCTGAAAGGGATCTCGCTTCAGGCATCCCCCGGCTGCAAGATCGCACTGGTGGGTTCGACAGGTGCGGGAAAGACCACTATCATGAACATGCTGCCGCGATTCTACGACATTCTCTCGGGAGAGGTGCTGATCGACGGACGCCCCATCACCCTGATCCAGCGGGCCAGTTTGCGTCGGTCGATGGCCATCGTACTGCAGGACACCCATCTGTTTACCGGCACTGTGCGCGAAAACATACGCTTCGGCCGTCTCGAAGCCACCGACGACGAGGTCGTTGCGGCAGCCCGCCTCACCGCGGCCCACTCCTTCATCCGCCGTCTGCCCAAGGGCTACGACACACTGCTCGAGAACGACGGCGCCAACCTCTCGCAAGGACAGCGGCAGTTGCTCAACATAGCCCGTGCTGCGGTGGCCGACCCGTCGATTCTGCTCCTCGACGAGGCGACGAGCAATATTGACACCCGCAGCGAGATACTGATACAGCGCGGCCTCGATCAACTGATGGAGGGTCGCACGAGCCTCGTCATAGCCCATCGTCTGTCCACGATTCGCAACGCCCATCTGATCCTCGTACTCGAGAATGGCGAGATAATAGAGCGCGGAACGCACGACCAACTACTCGCCGCAAAAGGCAAGTATGCGCAATTGTATCGCGAACAATTCGAATAGATACCTTTATGGAGTAGGACCTGATTTTGCCGGGAGAGTGCCGGAAGGATATACTTCTCCTTGCACAGTGGCGATGCAAAATGTACATTATCCAAAACCTCGCATAATCTGCCCGGGGCAGTTATCAGGTTCGGGGGTTTTCCGGGGTATATGTTTTCGGAGTATTTTTCGTGTGGAGATTTACGCCTCGCACAAAAATCCTTGCGAACCATAAGGATGCATGAAAGATTTCAGAATCTCGCCCTTTTAAAATAAAGAGAAAAGAGGGAATAATTAAAAAGATTTCGTATCTTCGCAGCAATTCAAAAATCCAAACATTTTTTTATGAGTAAACGGGAATTGTTGCTCGGCGACGAAGCGCTTGCTTTGGGTGCGCTTCATGCGGGGCTGTCGGGGGTCTATGCCTATCCGGGTACGCCGTCGACCGAGATTACGGAGTTTATCCAGGGTCATCCTTTGGCAGCGGAGAGGAAAGTGCACAGCGTGTGGTCGTCGAACGAGAAAACGGCGATGGAAGAGGCTCTTGGAATGAGTTTCGCCGGAAAGAGGGCGCTGGTGTGTATGAAACATGTGGGGATGAACGTGGCGGCCGACGCCTTTGTTAACTCTGCGATGACGGGAGCTAACGGAGGTGTGGTTGTAGTGGCGGCCGACGACCCGTCGATGCACAGTTCGCAGAACGAGCAGGACTCGCGTTTCTACGGCAAGTTTTCGTTCATCCCCGTCTTCGAACCGAGCTCGCAGCAGGAGGCCTACGATATGGTGCGTGCGGCGTTCGACTTCTCCGAGAAGTTCCGGATCCCGGTGCTGATGAGGATTACCACGCGCATGGCCCACTCGCGCGCTGTGGTCGAGACAGGCGGGGTGAGAGACGAGAACGAACTCTCGTGCCCGGCCGAGGATCGCAAGAGGCAGTGGGTGCTGATGCCCGGCAACTCGCGTGTGCGCTACGTGAAGCTTCTCGAAGAGCAGAATGCTTTCGGTAAAGAGTTTACTTTCAATAAATATATCGACGGCAAGGACAAGAGCCTCGGTATAATCGCATGCGGTATAGGGTACAACTACCTTATGGAGAACTATCCCGAAGGATGCCCGCATCCGGTACTCAAGATCACGCAGTATCCGTTGCCGTTGGACCAGGTTCGCCGATTGTGCGACGAATGCGATGCCGTGCTGGTGGTCGAGGACGGGCAGCCGGTTGTCGAAGAGCAGTTGAGGGGCATTATGACAACGCCGAAGCCTGTCCGCGGGCGCATGAGCGGTGAGTTGCCGCGCACGGGCGAATTGAATCCCGACAATGTGCGCAAGGCTGTGGGTCTGCCCGCTCTGCCCGAGCATAAACATTGCGAGGTGGTCGTGCCGCGTCCCCCGGCGTTGTGCGAGGGATGTGGGCACAGGGATGTCTACACAGTGCTCAACGAAGTGCTCAAGAACGAATACAAGAACGCTAAGGTGTTCAGCGACATAGGGTGCTATACGCTGGGATGGCTGGCGCCGTTCCATGCTATCGACACTACGGTCGACATGGGAGCATCTATAACCATGGCCAAGGGCGCCTCTGATGCGGGGCAGCACCCGAGCGTGGCCGTTATCGGCGACTCTACGTTCACCCATAGCGGTATGACGGGTCTGCTGGACTGTGTGCGCGAGAATTCGAATGTCACGGTCATCATATCAGACAACCTCACCACGGGCATGACCGGAGGGCAGGACTCGGCGGGTACGGGTCGTCTGGAGGCTATCTGTGCAGGCCTGGGTGTAGAGCCCGACCATATCCGCACGGTAGTGCCCCTGCCAAAGAACCACGAAGAGATATATGCCACCATTAAGGCCGAGATCGACTACCCGGGAGTATCGGTGATCATACCCCGTCGCGAGTGTATACAAACTCTTAAACGGAAGAAACGATAGGAGAGAATTGCCGTTTTTGTGGAAAGCGGTGTCAGAAACTCTCGTAGACACTTCGTTTCTCCGGCAATTTATTTTGGGGGTGGGTTTTTACATGAAGCGCATACTATTCTTGCTAAAGATATATTTGCGCGGCGCCATGGAGGTGATTGCCCCGGAGCGAGCTTAACACAAGAGTTACAGATGCAGCCCGAAGAACCCCACAGAGCGCAGGTCCGGATGCGAACGAACTAAGATATAATCGCCCGGAGCAGACATGATTAAGGGACTACGAAAGGGTTGCGCCAATTTTTCCTGAAAAAAGGGGCTAAAGAAAAAATTAAGTACATGAAAAAAGACATTATACTATCGGGTGTCGGGGGTCAGGGTATCCTGTCGATAGCCACTGTTATCGGACGTGCGGCACTCGACAGCGGGCTGCACATCAAGCAGGCCGAGGTTCATGGCATGAGCCAGCGCGGCGGCGACGTGCAATCGAATCTGCGCATCTCGTCGGACCCTGTTGCGTCGGATCTGATCCCTCGCGGGGCGGCCAATATCGTGATCTCTCTCGAGCCGATGGAGGCGCTCAGGTATCTGCCGTGGTTGGCACAACAGGGGTGGGTGATCACCAATACGGCGCCATTTGTCAATATTCCGAACTACCCCGAGATGACGGCGGTAGAGGCAGAGTTGGCCAAGTTGCCAAACGTGGTGGCGATCGATATCGACACCATCGCCAAGTCGCCGCGCGTGGCCAATATGGTACTGCTGGGTGCCGCGGCGCCGTTTCTCGATATACCGGCCGAGAAACTCGAGCAGGGTATCCGCGATATCTTCTCGCGCAAGGGCGACGATATTGTTGCCGCAAACATCGAGGCTTTCAGGGCGGGGTACGAATTTGCGATGAATAGTAAAAAGAAGTAGTAGATTATATTCCCGACTTAGCTCCTTACGGGCGATTAAAACGTGCCTCAAAAGCGATTTCCAGAATAGTTTCGAGAGGGCGCACAGTCTTTAAGAAAAACAGGAGCAAGGAGGGGACAAAAAAATAGTGATGAAAATACCATTTCCCGAAACTATTTTCGACGATGCGTTGCGTGCGTGCCATGTTGCCGATGCGGCTAAGGCCACCATCAGGCAGACGGGCGATATCGCACGGTTTATGGAGAAGGAGTCGGAGACCGAATTCCTGCATCTCGAGATGGGTATCCCCGGCCTGAGAGCCGAGACCGTTGGTGTGCAGGCCGAGATCGCAGCGCTCGAGAGTGGTGCCGCAGCCATATATCCGCCAATCCCTGGCATCCCGGTTCTGAAGACCGAGGCAGCGAGGTTCGTAAAAGCATTCCTCGACGTGGAGGTTACCCCGGCAGGGTGTGTGCCTACGGTCGGGAGCATGCAGGGCACGATGACGGCATTTCTGCTGACCGCATCGCTCGACCCGAAGAGGGATACGATCCTGTTCGTCGACCCCGGATTTCCCGTACAAAGGGCGCAGACCAGAATGCTGGGCATCGAGAGCGCGTCGTTCGATATTTATGACTATCGCGGCGAGAAACTGCGAGTCAAGCTGGAGGAGTACCTCAAGCAGGGCAATATCGCAGCTATCGTCTACTCGAACCCCAATAACCCGGCGTGGATATGCCTCACAGAGGAGGAGTTGCAGATTATCGGCGAGTTGGCCACGCAGTACGATGCGATCGTGCTGGAGGATCTGGCCTATATGGGGATGGACTTCCGCAAGGACCTGGGTCGGCCGTTCGAGGCGCCGTATCAGCCCTCCGTGGCGAGGTATACCGATAACTATATGCTATTCATATCGGCATCGAAGATATTCAGCTATGCCGGGCAACGTATCGGGGTCGTCGCGATATCCGAGAAGCTGCGCGAGAGGGAGTTCCCGGCGCTTGTCGAGAGGTTCTCTATGCCGCGACTCGGCGATGCGTATATAATGACGGGGCTGTATTGTGCATCGTCGGGTACGGGCCATGCCGCGCAGTATGCCCTGGCGGCGATGTTCAAGGCAGCAGCCGACGGCGAGCTCGACTTCCTCGGCCATGCGGCGGAGTATGCGCGGCGTGCGGCGGTGACCAAGGATATGTTCCTGCGCCACGGATTCCATATAGTTTATGACAAGGATATGGACGAAACCGTGGGCGATGGCTTTTTCTACACAGTGGGCTACAAGTCGATGACGGGCGGCGAGCTGATGAAGGCACTGATGCTGCACGGCATTTGTGCCATTACACTTACCACCACCGGGTCGCTCAAGGACGGAGTGCGCATGTGTGTATCGCAACTCAATGAACCGCGCCAGTTCGAGATGCTGGAAGAGAGACTCGCGATGTTTGCAAAGGGGGTTTGATTTTTCTCGGGTAGATGAATTCGAGGTGTTTGGGCCGCGCGTTGAGCGCGGCCTTATTATTTCCAGAGCAGGCATGGCCGAGATCAGTACTATCGTTGAACGGACTGTGCATATTAGACATAGTATACTTTCGGCAAAGTAACGCAGCATTTCCGAGAACACACATGTGTATGTCCCTGACCGTGATGACTGAATGCTATAAAGCTCGGCGCCAAGCCTAATCCCACAACATCTATCCACCATGCTTTCCACTCAGGCTCGCTGTCACATATTCGCCCGACATGACAGCGATAAAAACGAGCTCGCCGCAATCTCCAAATAAGTATTTATACCTATCGCAAATACCATTTTCCACTACCATTTCTCTGTGTACGACAGAGTATTTTTGTACTATGGGAAAGTATTTCGACCGTCTGATGGAGGATGTGCGTATGCGCGAGGGCTTGAGCTCGTGCATGAACTGCGGCGTGTGTACGGGGGTGTGTCCGGCGGCGGAGTTCCACGATTACGACCCCCGACAGATAGTGAGCATAGTCCAAACGGGCGACGACGAGCAGATCGAAGCATTATTGAGGAGCGAAACCCTGTGGCTGTGTGGCGAGTGTATGTCGTGTAGGCCGCGGTGTCCTCGCGGGAACACGCCCGGATATGTGATCCAGGCTCTGCGCAAGATATCGCAGCAGGACGGATTTTTCGTAGAGTCGGAGAAAGGCCGCCAGCAGTTGGCCCTCAAACGCGTGATCGGCGAGAGCATTTTGCGCACAGGATACTGCATCTACCCGCGACTCGTAGATCCGGCATTGCACCCCGAGCAGGGGCCTGTGTGGGGCTGGGTATGGAACAACCACGAGCAGATATACCCCCGATTCAGCTCGAACTACGGCAAGGCCGGAGCAGGGGCGTTCCGCAAGATAGGCGACGAATCGCTGGCCGAGCTGAAGCGTATTTTCGAGGTCAGCGGAGGGCTCGATTTTTACGAGACCATCGAGAAATACTCCGAGCAGCAGGCCCTGAAGATGGGGTACTCCGGCGCTGACGAAAAGTATGTAAAAGATATATACACCAAAAACTCGATGCGATGAAACGAAGTTGGCAGGAGTATGAGAAAGATGTGGCCGACAACGACTACTTTTATGTAAGGAGTTGCATCCGTCAGAATTTCTTCCCCGGTTCGGAGAGGGCGTTTTTAGATATTATAGGCGGCGATCTGGGCAGGACGATAGTCGAGAATCCAGAACATACGTCGTGTACCGGCATAGGATACCATAGCGACATAGTGCCGCTGGAGACGATCATGACCGTCGTTGCGCGGCAGTTCGCACTCATGGCCGAGAGCGGGATGGATAATATTGCGGCGTCGTGCATAACGTCGTTCGGAGTGTATAGCGAGGTACTGGAAACGTGGCACGAGTTCCCCGAGACCGAGGAACGGACAAGAAAATTCCTGAAAGAAGCCACCGGCAGAGATCTGGTGAAGCCCCAAAATGTGGCCCACACGTCGGATGTTATGTTCCATCACAGGGAAGAGATCGCACGAAAGGCAGTGCACAAACTTATAGACAAACATACCGGCAGACCCCTGCGCGTGGCGGAACATATAGGATGCCACTATGCCAAGATATTCCCCAAGAAGGGTATCGGTGGAGCAGAATTTCCCTATGTGTTGGCCGGCATGGTCGAGGCGTGGGGTGGCAGCGTGGTCGACTATCCCGAGCGTCGACACTGCTGCGGGTTCGGATTCAGGAACTATCTGGTGCAGGCCAATCGTGGATTCTCGATAGCCAACTCCCACAAAAAGCTGGAGTCGCTGTCGCCCTACAAGCCCGATTTTATAGTCGCCAATTGCCCGGGATGCGCGATGTTCCTCGATAAGTGGCAGTATGCCATTGCCGAAATAGAGGGTACTACATACGGCGCCGAGGGCGGCGGGATCCCGGTGTTGACCTACGAAGAGATGGCAGGACTGGTGATAGGGTACGACCCGTGGCAGTTGGGTATGCAGATGCATCAGGTGGACGTCGAGCCGCTGTTGGATAAACTGGGGGTAGACTACGATCCCGCAGCCAAGTACCTTGGGCTCAACGGCAAGTACATCGGCCAACCCGACCCCGCCGCAGTGAACGCACACTATGGGGCGAGGCAGATAATAAGGAATTTGTAAATAGCTCATGTTCGATAAATGTATCTCTATATGTTAAATATATGTAGATAATACAAAAATCGATTTAGACGCAGAACTGCCGACAGTGAGATAAATTCTTGCAGAAAGTGTTAAATATCAGATTATGAGAGTAGTGATAATAGGAGGTGGCCCCGCGGGTCTGCAGGCTGCGGCGACGCTCAGGGAACAAGGTGTGGATGCCGTGATCGTCGAGAAGGAGCCGGTACCCGGAGGCAAGCTCGCGCGGTGGGATCGACTATTCCCGTCGTTCACGCTTGCGTCGGATGTGCTGGGGGAGTTGCTTCAGGATTTCGAGATCGTGAGTGGCGAGGCGGTGGCTATCGATGGCGCCGATGTGGTGCTTGCTGATGGCCGGCGTGTGGAGGGCGATGCGGTGATCGTGGCCACGGGATTCGACCTGTTCGATGCCCGACGTAAAGAGGAGTATGGCTATGGGATCTACGATAATGTAGTCACCACGGCCGATCTCGAAGATATGTTGAGGTGTGGAGAGGGGGTCCGCATGCGCGATGGAAGGACTCCGCAGCGTGTGGCGCTGTTGCATTGCGTGGGTTCGCGCGACGAGAAGGTGGGGCAACGCCACTGCTCGCGCGTGTGCTGCATAACGGCGGTGAAGCAGGCCATAGAGATACGCGAGCTCATGCCCGACTGCGAGGTGTTCAATTTCTATATGGATATGCGCATGTTCGGTCCCGGATGGGAGGAGATGTATCGCCGTGCGCAGGAAGAACACCGCGTGCAGTTCGTCCGTGGCCGTATATCAGAGGCGAGCGAGACCATCGACAAGCGCATATCGATAAAAGCCGAAGATACACTGATAGGGCGCCCCTTGCGGATGACGGTCGATATGCTGGTACTGGCAGTGGGCATGACGGCCCCGTCGCGCACCTTCGGGCTTGCGGAGCAGACGAGCGGCTTCCCCGCCCCCGCCGATGCATTCACGGAGAGCGTGCTGTCCTCGCGCCCGGGAGTATTCCTTGCGTCCAACGCCCCCGCAACTATAATCGAGACGCTGAACAATGCTACATCTGCCGCACTCAGAGCTTCGGCTTTTTGCTCTGCGACGGAGAAGAAGAGCGGGAAACATTCGTAGAGACTTCCTTTGTGAGGGACTATCCTAATGACGATAGTTCTATGATAGTGGCTTTCCTGATTTACGCGCTGCAGCTATCGTTACGATGCATTTTCTGTGCCGATGAGATTCATCGCAGATGCGGAATATAAGGAAGTCTATGGTTTGCCCTGCCGATAAAGTTTCCCCTTAGGGGAAGGGACGAAGAAAAGCATAAAGTACACAAAGATGACAGAGTTTGGTTATAGCATAAGTGTTGCTCGCGGCGTGGACCTGGATCGCAATGACCGTGGAGTGGCCGAGCGTGTCGCAAGCGCTGTGGCATCGTGGACGGCATGCTTCGGATGCGGGGCGTGTGCCGCTACGTGTACGGCGGGGGCGCATGTGCCGTTTTCGCTGCGCAAGGTGCACACTCTGGTGCGCAGGGGCGAGTATGGAGGTGCGCATGCCGAGCTGAACAAATGCATGCTGTGCGGTAAATGCCGTATGGTATGCCCGCGGGGGGTTAACACAAGAGCAGTGGTGATGGCAATAAAACGCAGCCTGGGAGGATATTAGGATGGATGAATTTCTAAGATACTACGACCATTTCGTGCTCCCCTTCGCGCTGGGCGTGATGGTGCTGTTCGGGGTGATCGTCTATAAATATGTAAGATGGTTTATGCGCATGCCGGCGCATGACAGGGTACTGGTGCGTCGTGGAATATTTACGCGCAGTACGCTTTGGGCCGTGAGAGAGACCATGTGCGAATCGCTGCTGCACCGCAAGATATGGAGGGTCAACCCCGTGTTGGGATATATGCACATGAGCCTTGCACTGGGATGGTTCATGCTTATCGTGGTGGGATGGATTGAGTCGTCGATGCACTTCAACGCGGCCATCATGCCGCCATATACCCATGTATTCTTCAAATTCTTTGGACCTACGGCGGCAGAGACTCTTACCGGCAAGTTCCTTGGTTTTGTTATGGATCTGCTGCTGCTGTTCGTGCTGTCGGGAGTCCTGCTGGCGTGGATAAAGAGGCTGCGGTCGCGAGCTATGGGCATGCGCCGCACGACGCGCCACACATTGTGGGACAGGTTTGCGATGACGGCGCTGTGGCTCGTGTTCCCCGCGCGCCTGGTGGCCGAGAGTGCTACGAGCGGGATCGACGGCGGACACACATTCCTCACCGGAGCAGTGGGCCAATGGATGCTCGAGATGTTCGGGATCGAGCAGCTGTATATTATCAATGCCGGGGCGTGGTGGTTCTACTCGCTGGTGCTGGGCGTGTTCTTCGTGGCGATGCCGTTTTCGCGGTATATGCATATCTTCACCGAGGTGCCGCTGATCTTCCTGAGGAGATGGGGAGTGCGTGCAGGCGAAGATCCGGGGGCGGGCGACAATTTCCAGATAGAGGCGTGTTCGCGTTGCGGAGTGTGCCTCGACCCGTGCCCCATGCAGTCGGCGGCAGGCGTGCGGACTATGCAGGCAGCCTACTATCTGCGCGACAGAAGGTATCACAGACTTTCGCGCGACACGGTGGAGAATTGCTTGATGTGCGGGCGTTGCGATGCGCGGTGCCCGGTGGGTATCGAGGTTGCGGCACTCAGGCTGGGATCGCGGAAAAAGCTGAACGATGTGCCTGCCGAGGGACGGTACGACTATCTAACCTCTCCGGGCGAGATGGGCTCGAAAGGCTCGCGTGTTGGGTATTTTGCAGGATGCATGACGCTGCTGTCGCCCAAGATATTGAGTGCGATGGAGGCTGTCTTTGCTGCCGGTGGCGACGATGTGTGGTGGGCCGACCGCGAGGGCGGGGTGTGCTGCGGGCGACCGCTGAAGCTTGCGGGCGAGGTCTCGGCGGCGCGCAAGATGATCGATTTCAACAAAGAGCTATTCCTGTGCAGCGGGATCGATACATTGGTGACTTCGTGCCCCATCTGCCTGCGCGTTTTTCGCGAGGACTACGACCTGCCAGGTATCGAAGTTCTGCATCATTCGGAGTATATCGCGCGTCTGGTCGCCGAGGGCAAACTGACGATGAAAGATTCGGAGAAGGTTTATACATATCACGATCCGTGTGAGTTGGGGCGTGGGTGCGGGATCTACGATGCTCCGCGGAGTGTGATATCATCTGTCGGCGAATTACGCGAGTCTGTGCAGTCGCGAGTCGATGCTCCGTGCTGTGGAGGCAGCTTGGCAAATGTTGCCCTCGATGACGATGCCCGCGAGAAGATAGGCCGCGCTTTGGTTGCCGAGCTGACGGCAACGGGGGCGCAATGTATCGTAACCTCGTGTCCGTTGTGTCGCAACTCGATCGCCGCGCTATCGCCGCTCCCCGTTGCCGATATTGCTGAGGTGGTGGCAGGGGCGTTGTGCGGAAAGTAAAAGGGTTGTTGCCTGAAAGGTAAAAAAAGAATTGTCTACCGCCAGCGGAGGACGAGTAATAACGAATAATCAATTATTCTTCGTTAATGGCAGACTTCAGAAAATAGGGTGCATAGGTGCAACCTACGCATAGCGAACTAAGAATACGCGGCATCGCTACGCTTGGCTACACAAAACGGCATCACGCAGCCAATGACATGTCACAGGCAATAGCCCTAATAATAATAGAATCCCCCTCCCCCTACTGCTGTGCATTGATTTATTGTCGGACTAATCGGCATCCATTGACTTTAGAATCGGTTTGAATCGAACAGCTCTCTTCAATCAAAGATACCTATAAAAAAGAGAGCCCCTCAAAAAGGGCTCTCTGTGTAGCGGGAGGAGGACTCGAACCTCCGACCTTTGGGTTATGAGCCCAACGAGCTGCCAACTGCTCCATCCCGCGATGTGGCACAAAGATACGACAAATTATCGCCCCATGCAAAAAATAGTTGCAGAAAAATTTGGAAATCCCTGTAATGTCAACTATATTTGTCATTACATCAAATAATATTGACTATGACAACGAGGAAATCTATGATGCTGCCCCCGATCTGGAAAACCGTGGGATACACCGTCGCTGCAATTGTGATCGGGGTCACAGTGGGCTGTGCCGTATTTTGTCCCGGAACATTTGACAAGATCGACTCTGTCTTTAGGGATGAATACGCCCTTTCGTTGGTGATAATCGCCCTGTTCGTCGCTGCGATGAGTCGCGACCGGGCCGAGGATGAGATGTTGCGCCAAATACGTCTTGCCTCGATCTTCCATGCATTTTGCTGGGTCACACTCTATGTGGCGCTTTATCCGCTGCTGACCTGTTTTTTGCATACGCCTATGATAAACACCCATGCGGCGATTTTATCCATGGTGTTGATATATCACACCAATTTTATTCTCTCGAAATGGCGCGTTCGGCGAGAGGCCAATAAGAGACACGAGAATGAATAACTTCGAATCTCACGATATCTCTGCACCATCCGGTATATATGGATCCAAACGCAGTGCTCGCAACAGGGGAAGCAGACCGCTTCTGTCGCGAGGCATTGCGGCTTGTGAAAAGGAGGTTGTACTATGAAAAATACTATACATGTCGAGCGTGCGCGCAGAGATATGACCCAGCAGGCGTTGGCCGACCTGGCAGGAGTGTCGCGCCAGACCATAAATTACATCGAAACACAGCGCTACATGCCCTCCGTAGCTTTGGTACTCAAACTTTCGGAGATATTCGGGGTGAGCGTAAACGAACTGTTCACGCTCGAAGACGAGGACTGGAAATAAGAGAGAATCTATGTCATGCCCGCGCAGGGCGTCATACATGCGCGGATCTTTATAATTGTGCAGGTCGATGTGAGGTTGCATCGTGCGATTAAAGGTTTGTCGACATCGAGCATCAGATCTGTCTTGCGCACTGTCTGCTTCTTTTGTAATTGTATTTCCATGCTTTTTAGAATCAATACTTGATATATACAAAACGAGTTGAGAATGCAGATATGTATAACAGCGTTAACGCCTTTCGATCGACAGCCTGAATATAGATCCGGACGTACTCACCCTCGTGGAGTCGGAGCCGGATTCGAAATGTCGAGACGTACTTGCCGTTCCGGATACGCTAAAAATTCGTACTTTTTGCCGAACCCGTGATCCCGCTCCATGTGCCGCCGGCGCATAGTTTGACACGACCGATGAACAGTCTCTGAAATAAACTACCCGTCGACAGTTCTTCATTAGCCATTGACCACTATCTTTGCACTATGGATTGGATTGCCGAGTATGGCTATGTAGGGTTGTTTTTTGGATCGATGCTTGCCGCGACGTTGATACCGCTGAGCAGCGATGTGCAACTTGTAGCTCTGCTCGCTACGGGAGCCGATCCGTTTCTTGCGGTCGGTGCTGCGGCTTTGGGCAACTGGATGGGAGGAATGTTGGGCTACGGAATGGGCCGCCTGGGGAAACTGAAGTGGTTGCGCATGAGCGAGGCCAAGATCGAACGCCAACAGGCCCGGATCGAGAGATGGGGCGCATGGCTGGCATTCTTTACGTGGGTGCCGTTGATCGGCGACGTGATGTCGGTGGGGTTGGGGTTCTACCGTGTCGATATTCGCAAAGTGGCCCCTTTCATGCTGTTCGGGAAGACGGCGAGGTATGTCATGTGGGCCTTGTTGTACTATTGGGCGAGCCCCTGGATAACGGGATAGATTTATTTCAGTAACCGATATATGATCGCGGGTCCTGTGGTGAGCACCCCGAACCGCGAGCCGAGCGACTCGTTAAGCGTGCCCTGCCACCATCCGGTGAGCTGGGCGTCTTTTAATGGATAGGCCAGATTGTCGGTGGTGATCAGGGTTTGTGGCGAGAGGGTGAATATCGACACCTGCTGCCCGGCGAAGCTATCCCGGAAGGTATCGCCGAATATGGGTTCGAATACGCCGTTGTCGGTGATCATCCTCACTGTGGCGCCCTCGCGCGCGTAGTCTATAAGGAGCGAGATGTTGCCCAACGTGTGATCCTCGCGGCGACCGGTGGCGCCCAGAATAACTATGTTGCGCATTCCGCGAGAGAGACAGAAACGCACGGCTTTAGTGAGGTCGTTGGTCTCCTGGTCGGGATCGGGATAGACGATGTCGGCAAATCGCTCGCGCAGATCGTCGGGCAATGAGTCGCAATCGCCCACAATGGCGAGGGGTACACCGCCACGTGACACGAACTCGCGCGCCGCACCGTCGCAGCACACAACTTTCGGAGCAGAGGCCAATATCTCGACGGCCAGCCCTCGCGAGGGATAATCCCCGTCGGCAAGGATCACTATATCGTGCATTTGTGAAAGTAATTACAAAACAGGGAAATTGCCCGCGCGTACCTTGATCTTTTAACAAAGGGGCCGCTCTATACCGCGTAAAGCAAGCGGAAGTCCGTATGTGCGGTCATGGGGGAGCAACCCAATGCAGAGAGCGACCGGCAGATCCGGAAATACATGTATGTGTGCCTGCTGCCAGAGTCGGGTGTTCTCATAAAATTTTCACTTTGTCTCCCTCTTTCACCCTCGACAGTTCGGACAAGTTTGATAGCGCTCGGTTGGGTAACGTTTTACGCGATGTTCTGTGGCGTGGCTGGCACTTCTCTGCCCTTAAACTTTGCTACATTTTTGTATTTTACCTATTGGGTAGTAGTTATGCCCGCGCCATCTTCCGCCATTTGAAATACCCGAACACGGCGACTATCGAGAATATGCCGTACATCACGGCCGTGGGATACATATCCAAATAGAGATACATGCCGCAATAAACAGCATCGACAACGATCCAGACCAGCCACTGCTCGGCCCATTTGCGCGCGAGCATCCATAGTGTAACGACGCTATATCCCGTAGTGAAGGCATCCAACCATGGCACTGTACTGTCGGTGAACTCTTTCAGCAACAGCGCAATGCCGACCGTAAGCACGGCTCCCGCAACCAATACCGGTGGCCACACCTTCATGGGGGCACGGGTTATCGGCTTCTCCTCTCCGCCCGTATCGCGACGCCATGCGATAAGGCCGTAAACCCCCGCGGCGACGAAATAGAGGTTTATGCCCACATTGGCGTACACCCCCTCATGGAGGTATACATATATATATATCGCCGGCATGACGATTCCCGCCACCCACAGCCACCTGCTGGCGCGGTATTCAAGCCATATGTATACCAGCCCCGCCACAGCCCCCGCGATCTCGAGCTTTTGCCACAGATCCATACTAATATTTATTTATAATGATCAATAATTTTTACTGTCAAGTCGCAGGCGAGTATCGCAGATCTTCCTGCGAACAGGTCTCGGACTGAGGGCTTGCGTTGCTTTCCTCCGTGCGACTCGGTGCAGGCTGCAATCGGACTTTAGTTTGCGTATAACTTTTTGGTAATGCCCTGCTTTCCGGCTGCAAGGTCAAGTGCCGCCTTCCTGTACTTCCCTGTACTTCACACTCCAATATCTCGGCTACTATCTAAGGTCTATGCAATTTTCATGACAGCGAGGTGATGCGTATATAGATTCTAAGGCTTTTGTGCTGCCTTAAATTTATGACATTGCCCCTGTATTTTTATGTCGTCATACCGCAGTCTGGACTTATTATCCGTGGCGCTGCAGCAAATTGCATCGTGTGATTGCCGCTAAGCTGTTTTCGCTATACGGACTTCTTGCTCGAGCATTAGTTTCCGTTTTCTCGGCACCCGCTTATGTAAATTGCCGCACTCTGCTTTAGACCGCCACTCCGAAGTCGCGCAGGGCGCTGTTGAGCGATGTCTTGAGGTCTGTCGACTCCTTGCGTTGCCCGATAATCAGCGCACACGGAACCCCATATTCACCCGCCGGGAATTGCTTTTGGTACGTCCCTGGGATTACCACCGACCTTGGCGGCACATAACCCTTATATTCGACCGGCGACGGGCCCGAAACGTCGATCACCTTGGTCGACCCCGTGATCACCACATTGGCCCCCAGTACGGCCTGTCGCCCAATCCGCGCACCCTCGACGACGATACACCGCGATCCGATAAAACAGTCGTCTTCCACGATCACCGGAGACGCCTGCACAGGCTCCAACACGCCTCCCAGGCCCACGCCGCCGCTAAGATGCACTCGCTTGCCCACCTGGGCACACGAACCAACCGTCGCCCATGTGTCGACCATAGTCCCTTCGTCGACATACGCGCCGATATTGACATACGACGGCATCATCACCACTCCCGGAGCGATATAGGCCCCATAGCGAGCCACTCCGTGCGGCACCACGCGCACTCCCAGCGAGGCGTAGTTGTGCTTGAGATCCATCTTGTCGTGGAACTCCAACTCTCCGGCATACATCGTGCGCATCTGCTGCAAGGGGAAGTACATCAGCACCGCCTTTTTGACCCATTCGTTCACCTGCCAATCGTCGCCCGCGGGTTCGGCTACGCGCAACAGCCCCTTGTCCAACATATCTATGGCATTGTGCACAGCACTCCGAACATCTTCACGCTCCAGCATCGAGCGATCGTCCCATGCTGCTTCTATAATTGTCTTCATTATATTATTATTGTCTTTACTAAAGGGCGGATCAGGTCGTTTTTTGCGCTTTCGGTCTTATTTTTTGCCCGAAACGATGCGCAGATTGGCGACTCTGCAGCGGGAGTGGAGCAAAAAAACGACATAAAAGAGCGATAACGGAAAAGTTTAAACAACTTCTTAATGCAAAATTACATATTTTTGTGGTTTAAACCCGAATGGCGCGATATAATTTTCGCCTCGAGTGATGAAAGGCGCGTGGCAGTAGACTGAAAGATATAAAATACATAAACTTAAATTTACCATGAAGAAAATCTTGCTCTTTGGAGTTCTCGCTCTTGCCGGTTGCGGAGCTAAAAAACACACTATCACAATGCTTCCCTATCCCGAAACACGTGTCGATACGATCGTGGACAACTATCATGGCACCGAGGTCGCCGATCCCTATCGCTGGCTCGAGGACGACAACTCGGCCGAAACCAAGGCGTGGGTCGAGGCGCAGAACAAGGTGACGTTCAACTATCTCGGCCAGATACCATACCGCGAGCAGGTGCGCGCACGCATCACCGAGCTGTGGAACTACCCCAAGGAGGGTGTACCCACGCGTCATGGCGAGTGGTACTACTTCTCGAAGAACGACGGTTTGCAGAACCAGAACGTGGTCTACCGCTCGGCAACGCCCGACGGTGCACAGGCCGAGGTGTTCCTCGATCCCAATACGTTCAGCGAGGACGGCACCATGGCCCTCGTCGAGATGTCGTTCACCGATGATGGCAAATATTTCGGCTACTCGGTCTCGAAAGCAGGCAGCGACTGGGTCGAGATATATGTTATCGAAACGGCCACCGGGCAACAGTTGCCCGACGTGATCGAGTGGGTGAAGTTCTCGGGTGCTGTGTGGGATGCCGCCGGCGAGGGATTCTATTACAGTGCCTACGACGCTCCCACCGAGGGCAACGAGCTATCGGGCAAGAACGAGTATCAGACGGTATACTACCATAAGCTGGGCGATCCGCAGTCGGCCGACAAGCTGATCTATCGCGATAACGAGCACGCTCTGCGCTACTTCATGGGCGAGGAGAGCCGCGATGGGAAGTGGATCTTCGTTACAGGCATCGAGGGCACCCACGGATGCGAGATACTCTACCGCGCCAAGGACTCCAACGAGCCTTTCAAGGTGCTCCTGCCAGGATTTGCCAACGACTACACGCTCGTGATGTGCGACGACGACAAGGCTTATTTCTACACCAACGACGGTGCTCCGAACTTCCGCATCGCCGTGGCCGACCTGAGCGAGGCTAAGCCGGTGCTGAAAGATTTCGTGCCCCAGAACGAAAAATCGCTGCTCCAGGGCGCCGGCTTCGTGGGCGACTATCTGATGACCGTCTATCTCGAAGACGCCCAAAGCGCCGTGATGCAGTACGACATGGAGGGAAACCTCGTGCGCCGCGTGGAGCTTCCGGCCATAGGTACGGCGTCGGGCTTCGGCGGTGAGCGCACCGATACCGAGACCTACTATGCAATCTCGACATTCACTGCGCCGCCCACAATATACAAGTACGATCTCGCGACCGGAACCTCGACAGTACTCAAAGAGCCCCAGGTGAACTTCGACACTGATCTTTACACCACCGAGCAGATATTCTTCGACAGCAAGGACGGTACGCGCGTGCCGATGTTCGTAGTCCATCGCAAGGATATCAAACTCGACGGATCGAACCCGCTGATGCTCTATGGCTATGGAGGCTTCAACGTTCCGCTGACCCCGGGCTTCAACCCCTCGACTATAATGTTCCTTGAGCAGGGTGGTGTCTTTGTGCAGGTCACACTGCGCGGAGGTGGCGAATACGGCGAGGAGTGGCACAAGGCCGGTATGCTCGACCGCAAACAGAACGTGTTCGACGACTTCATAGGCGCTGCCGAGTATCTCGTAGCCCAGGGCTACACCTCTCCCGAGAAGTTGGCCATACAAGGGGGCTCGAACGGCGGTCTTCTCGTGGGTGCATGCATGGTGCAGCGTCCCGATCTGTTCGCCGTGGCGATCCCGCAGGTGGGGGTTATGGATATGCTGCGCTACCATCGCTTCACGGTGGGCTGGGGCTGGATGGTCGAGTACGGAAGTGCCGACGATCCCACGCAGTTCCCCTATATATATAAGTACTCGCCGCTCCACAACCTGCGCGAGGGGGTGTGCTATCCAGCAACTTTGGTGACTACGGCCGATCACGACGATCGCGTGGTACCTGCCCATTCGTTCAAGTTCGCGGCGCGCCTTCAGGCCGTGCAGTCGTGCGACAAGCCCGCGCTGATACGCATAGACACCAACGCCGGCCATGGAGCAGGCAAACCCACCGCCAAACGGATCGACGAAGCGGCAGATATCTATTCTTTCGTGCTCTGGAATACCGGAGCTTCGTTTAAGTAGTTTTTTTGCCCTAAGAGTCCGGGTGTTCGACTGATCTTTGATTCAGTTCGCACGTAATTTGCTTATGGTTTCAGGGCGAAGTGTAGAAACTCCGCCCTGAACTTAAGAGGTTGTTGAGGATTTTCCACTCTCGCTTATCTCCATTGCTCACCCGGCCCCCGTCACATAGACCCCCTATGCTCCTTGTTCCGGGGGATTGGGGATACGATTACTAAAAAATAGCTTTGGTGATAAAATCCGACCATCTCTAAGTTTGGATATGAGCCGATCACATCCCCTCTGAAGACACGCTCCGTTTTGTGCATACACCAGACTAAGAGAACATAAACATAGAAACACCAATACACAAAAGCATGAAGGTTTACAAATTTGGCGGTGCGTCGGTGCGTGATGCCGACGGGGTGCGGAATCTGAGGAGTATCGTCGAGGCGACAGATGGGCCGCTGTTCGTGGTGGTGTCAGCTATGGGTAAGATGACCAACGCCCTCGAAGGTGTTGTCGAGCGATTGCTGAAGGACGATGCGCGAGGTGTGAGAGAGAAGACAGAAAGCATCAGGGAGTACCACGCCGAGATATGCCGAGACCTGTTCGGCGATGACTATATGCCTCCCCGTGCACAGATGTTTCTCGAGGAATTGGAAGATCTTACTTCGGCAATGCTGGAGCGGGCCGACGATTATGACTGGTGGTACGACCGAGTGGTGAGCTATGGCGAACTGGTGTCGACGTCGATTGTCGCTGCCGCGATCGAGGGAGCACAGTGGATCGATGCGCGTGATTTTATGGTTACCGATTCGCGCCATCGCGACGCTAATGTCGATCTCGAAGAAGCAGGCCGCCTGTTGCGCGAAGAGACGGAGAAAGACGATGCAAGGGTATTCGTGACACAAGGGTTCATCGGTGCCGACGTGATGGGCGAGACCACAACACTGGGGCGCGAAGGCTCGGACTACTCGGCAGCCGTGGTGGCCTATGTGCTCGACGCCGAGAGCCTGACGATATGGAAAGATGTGCCGGGAGTGATGAATGCCGATCCGAAGATCTTCGAAGACGCCGTGCATGTCCCGGAACTGACATATCTCGATGCTGTGGAGCTTGCGTATAGCGGTGCGCAGATCATCCATCCCAAGACAATCAAGCCGTTGCAGAACAAAGAGATACCGCTATACGTAAAACCTTTCGGGTCGCCCGATAGCCCCGGCAGTGTCATCAAGGGCGAGATGGAGGGGCGCATAGAGGTGCCCGTACTGATCCTCAAGCGAGGACAAGTATTGATCTCGATACGGCCTCAGGACTTCTCGTTCGTGCTCGAGGAACGTCTGGCCGCGATATTCGAGTTGATGAAGCGCCATGGTGTGAGAGCCAATCTGATCCAGAGCTCGGCGGTCAACCTGAGTATGTGTGTAGATATGTCGAGGAATTTGAACGATGTGGTGGAGCGACTACGGCAGGAGGGGTTCCGTGTGGTGTGGAACGAGGACATGGAGCTGCTTACGGTGCGCGGATATACGCCCGAACTGATCACGCAGTATGGATCGGGCGAGAATGTCTACATCTGCCAACAGACACGGCGGACGATGAGGGTTGTGCGCAAGAGCGTAGCTTAGTTGGAAATCAAAGCGATGAGACTGAGAAGCGACAGGCCGCCGAATATTAAGTATATAATACTATGAAAGTCAAAGATATAGCAGCTATCCTGGAGGAGTACGCGCCGTTGGCGTTACAGGAGTCGTACGATAATGCCGGACTGATCGTCGGTCATCCCGATACCGAGATAACGGGGACGATTGTGTGCGTCGATGTGACCGAAAAGATACTCGACGAGGCTATTGCCGCAGGGGCCAATCTCGTACTGGCACACCACCCCGTGATTTTCCTGCCGTTGCGAGCGATTACGGGACAGAGCAATGTGGAGCGCATAGTGAACAAGGCGCTGTGTAATAATGTGGCCATATATGCATGTCACACCAATCTCGACCGCGCGAGTCACGGGATGGGATATGCAGTGGCCCGGCAGTTGGGATTGCAGAATATCGAGGTGCTGGACAGTATGGGGATGTGCGACGGCACGGGGTTCGGCGCCATAGGCATGCTGCCCGGGCAGATGGATACGATGGATTTCCTGCGTATGGCAAAGGAGCGGCTCGGAACGGGGTGTGTTCGATACAGCGCGCCATGCAGAGACACGGTGCAGCGCATTGCCCTGATAAATGGCTCCGGAGGCGACGGACTCGACAAGGCCATAGCTGCCGGGGCCGATGTTTTCCTCACTGCCGATGTCCGTCACGATCGTTTTCTGGCCGCCGAAGGCCGTATATTGCTCGCCGATGTGGGCCATTTCGAGAGTGAATTTTGTGTGCGCGAATTGATATGTGACATAATTCGGAAAAAAATACCTACTTTTGTGGTTGCCCCGAGCGCAAGTGAAACCAATCCGGTAAATTATCTGACATAAATATGGCAACAAAAAAAGCAGCCGACGCGATAGATTATTCTATGCAGGAGAAGATCGCAGCCCTCTACGACCTGCAAAAAATAGACTCCAAGATCGACGAGATTAACAAACTCAAAGGCGAACTGCCGCTCGAAGTCGAGGATCTGGAGAATGAGGTCGCCGGCCTCAAAGTGCGTATAGATAACATAAATTCCGACATCTCGGAGCTCGAACAACTCACGTTGCAACGCAAGGGCGAGATCGAGCAGAGCCGTGCGCTGATCAAGAAGTACGACGAGCAGATCAAAAACGTGCGTAACAATCGGGAGTACGACTCGTTGAGCAAAGAGCTCGAATATCAGGGTCTTGAGATCGAACTGGGCGAGAAAAGGCTGAAGGAGTACGACACCGATGTTGCGGTAAAGAAGCAGCAATCGAAAGACGCCTCGCAGTTGCTCATGGAGCGCAACACCGACCTCGCGGCCAAAAAGGCCGATCTGGCAACGATCGACAAAGAGACCGCCGAGGAGATGGCCTCGCTTGCCGCCCAGAGAGACGAGGCTACGAAGAAGATCGACGAGAGGCTGCTGTCGGCCTATAACAGGATACGGTCGAATGTGCGCACGGGGAACGGACTGGCAGTGGTCACGGTGCGCAGGGACGCATGCGGAGGGTGCTACAACCGCATCCCGCCCCAACGGCAGTTCGAGATTCGCCAGAACCGCAAGGCTATAGTGTGTGAGTACTGCGGGCGCATACTCGTGTCCGACGAGTTCGACGAGAAGTTGTAGCGTCGGTTTTCTCCATGCTTGCCCTGATACTGTTATCGGTGACCGCTGGTGAATTTTCGAGGAATGGAGAGTTGCTCCAATCGTCTTTTTCTCGAGGTAAAATATGGAGGGCGGAAACAGTTTTGTGTTCGCGAAGATCTCAACAAAACAGGGTGCATCTCGATTGAAAATATGGCGAGATAACAGTGAGACGCTCAACCTGATAGAAATGCATACCGGCGGATTTAGATTGAAAATATCACGGGGAAACAGTACCATTTCTCCCGCAATATTTTTCGACTCGATAAACAGGTGATCAATTCGATCGGCATACGATCAATCTCCTCACCGAATAAGAGATAAGCGCCCTGCTATTTACAATCCGCCTGGTCGATGCGCACGATCTCGATCCCTACGCGACGCAGCAGGTCGAGGCCGTCTTCTGAGTGGTAGGTGTCGCAATATACCACGCGGATTATTCCCGACTGTATTATCAACTTCGCACACTCTATGCATGGCATGGCTGTAATGTAGAGTGTTGCGCCCTCGCTGCTGTTGTTGCTCTTGGCGACTTTGGTGATGGCATTGGCCTCGGCGTGGAGCACATAGGGCTTCGTGTGGCCGGTCTCGTCCTCACAGATGTTCTCGAATCCGGCCGGTGTGCCGTTATATCCGTCCGAGATGATCATCTTGTCCTTTACGATAAGCGCCCCCACTTGCCGTCGCACGCAGTAGGAGTTCTCGGCCCAGATGCGCGCCATGCGTATATAGCGTATGTCTAACTGCCGCTGTTTCTCTTCGTGGTATCCCATGGTTTATTTAATATCGGGTATATAGTTTTTTCATATTATTGTAGTAGTCGCTTATCGTACTTGTCATGGTTAGGAGGGGTATTGTGATAGATCTTTAACTCAGATTATCTCCGCCAAAACGCCCGCTGTTCATCTCCTTATCTTTTGGATCAGCATGCCGTAATTCACTACAGGCACGCCCGCTGCATCGATCCTGCGCAATCGATTCATTATCTGACGCCGCGTCACCATACAACCTCCGCACTGAACCACGAGGGCATGGTCGGCAATGTCGTCGGGAAGTGGAGCGAGGCCCGGAACGACCGTAAAGTCGAGCCGTACACCCGTGTACTCGCCCAACCAATGGGGGATTTTTACGCGTCCGATGTCGTCGCACGTGCTCTGATGGGTGCAACTCTCGGCTATTAGAATGCGGTCGCCCTCTTTCAACATGTCGACTGCCGCGAGGCCACGTTCGTAGAGTGCACGATCGCCCTTGGTCGCCGCCAGAAGAATGCTGAACGATGTCACTTCGATCTCGTCGGGAGTCAACTCGCGCACCTCGGCGAGCACCTGGCTGTCGGCCACCACCAACCGGGGCGCGACGTTTTCGAGGGCTGCCGCGAGTTCGGTAAGCTGAACGACCACTGTTATGGCATGACTGTCGAGCAATTCGCGGATGGTCTGCACTTGTGGCAGAATAAGCCTCCCGGCAGGAGCTGCGCCGTCGATGGGGATCACGAGTACCACTACATCGCCCACCCCCACGCGCTCTCCGAATAACGACGGCTTCTCGTCGTGCGGCAGAGCCTTCGAGATAGCATCGAACAGCGAGGCAGGATCTCCATAAAGTGCGTTTAATGATATAAGGAAAGGGGAATTCTGCCCATCTTCTCGAGGAAATGTTCCCGAGTGTCCGCAAGCACTGTCGGCAGCATCTGAATTATCGCGAGAATCATCAGCCCCCCATTCGTTGCGTACAAGAACAACGGCTATGCCCTCCTTTTGCAAAGTCTCCAGCAGTTCCTGTTCAGGCCCGTCCCACTCGCGGAAGACCAGCAGTGCGAGGTCGACCTGCCGCATGGCTTCACGGGTGGCCGCCATTCGCTGTCCGCCGAGGGGAGAGTGGTCGTCGGTTCCGGCAGTGTCGATAAACACCACGGGACCCACACCCGTGATCTCGCCGGTTTTGCGCACGGCATCGGTCGTAGTGCCCGCCCGTGGCGACACCATGGCAGTAGGGGCTCCCGTCAGCAGATTGAGCAAAGTGCTCTTGCCGGCATTACAACGCCCGAAGATGCCTATATGAGCGCGTTCCATCAGTAGAAAAGTCCTTTGCGGTTGAACAATGTGCGCCCGAAGTTGAAGGTGATGAACCAGTTGTTGCTCGCCGTGTCGTACTGCGACAGCGACAGACTCACGGGTCCCAGCATGGTTTGATACACCAGCGAGGCGTCGAAAACATACCGCATCCTCTGCTTCACGTTATCCTCAACCTTGCGCCAGTGTCGCGGAGCGAAGAGGTAGCCACGCGTCTTGAGGTAGAAGTTGTCGCCGAAGTGGAAGATGGGGATTACTCCTCCGGCGGCATAGACGTCAGACCGGAACTCTTTCATATATACGCTCTTGCTGTGTTGTGTGGGTTGGAATGCGGGAGCCGAGATGTTGGTGGCGTAGTCGTTGTCGAACTCGGGCCGTGGGGCAATCACTGCTTCGACCATGTAGCCGAGCGTGAACCACCGTCCGACCCTCGAGAAATATTGCTCGCGCGAGAATTTTGCGCCCACCCACTGGCGCGATGCCGACACCGTCGACCGCCAATTGCGCGACGCTCCCGGTCGGAACCGCTCGCGTGCCGTTACCCATATCACCGAGGCCTGTTGCGACACTCCGCGCGTGGGATAGAGATGGTAGTTGGTGCTCTCGCGATCCACTTCGAGCATCATGCCGAAGAACCCCAGACGCGTGCGATCCATATCCTCGTTCTCGAGATGGGTGGGATGTATATAGTAGAGATACTCGTCTTTACCCAGATTTATGTGCAGATTGACCATCGAGTGGCGCCCCGTGGGAGTGCCCACAGCAACTGAGGCGTAGTGGTCGCGGTATTTCGAGTAGGTGACGTCATTCCCCTTTTGCAGAAAACCGTAGTTGGAGCGGAAATAGTTGTAGTAATTGAGTTGTGCCCCCATCTCGGCATACATGGGCACACCGGCGAAGAAATCGAAGCGGTTGTCGAGATTCACTGCCGTGTGGAAGGCGCTGAAGTAGCCGTCGAGATTGTGCGTTCGCGCCATGGAACCGAGTTTGCGGTATTCGAAGCCGACGTAGACCTGGTTCAATGCCGTGGAGCTGAGATTACCGCCGAACATGACGTTGAAGCTGGGGCGTGCCTTCATGCCCATCTCAAGGCCGAAGCGCCCTGTGGCGGGATGGTAGGTGAGCGACGGGAAGCTGCCCGAGACCTCGTCCGACGCCAGGATCCGGAAGTACTCGTTCCTGAAGTCGTTGAAATGTACCGGCAACTCGTCTTGCTCGATGCCCAATTGACGGCGCACGTAGCTCTGCTGATTTTCGTCGAGACCTGTAATCGATATGCTGTCGAGCTCCAGACTCGGTACGCCGAGTCGGAATACCGTGCGTCGCCGTGCAAGGTCGAGGCTGTCGGTTCGCCGCTGTGTGGACTCCAGCAGTTGCGGCATGCGGGCCATGGCGTCGTTGTAGCCCTGTGTGATCAGATAGTCGGCCTTGCCGAAGTCGAGCATCGATATCTCGGGGAACGAGCGCAGGATCATCACATCGCTCTCGCGCGGCAGCGAGTAATCGGTATGGAGTGTGGTGAGCGTCATCACCTGATCCATAAGATTCTCGCCCTCGATAGATGCGCCCACACACGAGCTGCCTATCAGCAGATCGGGAGCAAAATCGTCCATCAACGGCCGCCACGGGAAGTTGTCGTGGAGTCCGCCGTCGAAGTACAGTGCACTGTCGGTACGAACAGGCGCGAACAGCAGCGGGATACTCATCGACGCACGTATGGCCTCGCTCAGACTCCCGTTGCGGAATACTGTCATGCAGCGGTTCTTGCCATCGGTGGCCACACAGCGGAACGGCACCATCAGCTTGTCGAAGTCGCATCCTGTTGCAACATCTACTGCGCCGAAAAAGTCGATGAACGCCATGTCCAACTGATCGGACGGCACCAGATTGTTGGGCAATTTGGGTGCTATGCGTCGCTTGCCGCCTTTCTCACCATGCGGACGCACGTGGTCGAGCCGCAGGGTTATCATCGCCGCATTGGGGCGCATATCTTTGAAGTAGTATCGGTAGCGGTCATCAATCCGCCCCGTGATCCAGTTCGACACCTCGGGCGACTTTAGTATCGCCTCCATCTCGGCAGGCGTATACCCCGAGGCGTAGAGACCCCCTATGATAGCGCCCATCGATGTCCCCGAGACGTAGTCGACAGGAATGCCATTCTCCTCGAGCGCGCGAATCACCCCTATATGGTATAGCCCCTTGGCCCCGCCGCCACTGAGCACCAGCCCGACGCGCTGCCCCGAGGCCACGAGAGAGGAAATGAGTAAAAATGCTGTCAATAAGGGTATGCGCATATGTGAAAATGTATTAACTTTGCGAAATTAGGTATATTGTATCAATATTCAAAGCAGAATGATAGACAAAATACATGCCCTGCGTAAGCGCATTGAAGAATTTGTGCCTGAGAATAGTGCCCGGATCGAGGAATTCCGCATAGCCGTTCTGGGAAAGAAGGGCGAGTTGGCCGCGATGATGGACGAGTTCCGCACCATACCCGCCGACCAGAAACGAGAGACAGGGCAGGCGATCAACGCAGTCAAGCAACTTGCCCAGGAGCGCCTCGACGCATTGCGCGAGAGTATGGCCGGAGGTTCGGCGCAGCAGAATGTGGGCGACCTTACGCGTCCCGGTACGGCCGATGCCCCCGGAAGCCGCCACCCTGTGGCAATTGTGAGCGACCAGATGTGTGAGATCTTCGCGCGACTGGGCTTCTCGATCGCCGACGGACCCGAGATCGAGGACGACTGGCATGTGTTCGGAGCCCTGAACTTCGCGCCCGATCATCCGGCACGCGATATGCAGGATACGTTCTTTGTAGCTCCCGACGTGCTGCTGCGTACCCACACCAGCTCGATACAGGTGCGTGTGATGGAGACTCAGAAACCGCCGATAAGGGTCGTGTGTCCGGGCCGTGTGTTCCGCAACGAGGCTATTTCGGCGCGCTCGCACTGCATGTTTCATCAGGTCGAGGGGCTGTATATCGACGAGGGAGTGTCGTTTGCCGATATGCGTCAGGCGATTGACTATTTTGCCAAGGAGTTCTTCGGCTCGAGGGCCAAGATACGCATGAGGCCGTCGTACTTCCCGCCGAATACAATCCGATTCCCGGTTCCGGAGGCGGCGGCTCCGCCACGCGCGGCTCCGCCGGGAGTGACAGCGGGGGCGGCGCCGCCGTTCGCCTGCC
>QMCE01769422.1_pt1 | contig 32791 bp, 39 predicted proteins | sample 1821851 | NCBI WGS metagenome assembly QMCE01 (sample SAMN09453174, study PRJNA476694) | Termite gut metagenome, whole genome shotgun sequencing project. | isolation source: worker | host: Odontotermes sp. | place: South Africa:Pretoria | collected 2016-01-28 | reverse complement strand
ACACACCAGTAAGAGCAGCCACTGAGCCACACCAACAACAGTAACGCAACAACACACCGCTTGTGGCGCTACTAGCAACTGTTTCCATGGAGATATTCAACTTGTCCCAGGGTTTGTGGGTGGAGTGACGCGCTTTTGAAAAGCTCCGGAGGTTCATTTTGCGTGATATTTTACCTTTTGAAAGGGGTATATAAGTGGACGAAACTTTACGAATCCTAGATGCAACTATCCACTATGAACAAGGAAGTAGTAGATCTTCACCTATAAATAGACTAATAATAGTCAACGAATCTTATGACGTAGCAAGTGTTCATTTTGTTGTTCATGGAGATGGTATGATTGAACAACGACAGGATACAGATAGAGTTTCAATATCATTTGACAATGTATCGCTTGTCATATGCTTAAGAAGTCAAACGCCAAGAGCGTGGTCTTCTCTTATAGTTTTATGTCGAAACTTAATTAAGACTTTTAATATTCCAAATCTAACTTATGACGAACTATTTTTTGATGATTGGGAGACATGTGTTGTTTGTCCATATTCAAGAGACGGCTTTCTTTCAATGATTAATCGGGTTGAAGAGAATGAATCAAACGAGATTGTTTCTATTTCCGAACCAGACTGGAAAACAAGAGCTCTTCTAGCAGAACAGAAACTAGCAAGTATTCAGGCGATTTTAAACTTTAATTAACCTCGCAAAAAAAACATAGATTATAATAGAAGGGATAGAATACGACCGATAATTCTTCCCTTCTCTTTTTAATTATGCGGATGCTATTTAGAGTCGCTGACAATTTCGCCATGCTGGTTTCGCCCCTTTCAGGCACTAGGCACTTAAGAGGTTGCCGGCGATTCTTTAAAGCATCTGCAAATTTATTAGAGAAAGGAGAAGCAGTTTGGCTAAACGGACTGTACCAAGACCTTTGCGAGCAGAACGAGTAGGACCTGCTGCTTCCACTCCAGAAGGACGAGAATCTGAACTAATCTCTCTTGCGCACGATTTGGCCGCTCAACAAATGAGAGATGGCACCGCTTCCTCCCAAGTGATCGCACACTTTCTTAGATTGGGCGGAGCGAAGGAGAGACTTGAGAAAGAGCTTCTCGAACAGCAGGTTCAATTGAGCAAAGCAAAAACAGAGATGTTACAAGCATCTAAAAACGTTGCTGCTCTTTATGAGAATGCTCTTTCTGCTTTCGCTAAATACAATGGAGTCGATGCTGAGTGAAGACGTATTCTGAAATGATTAAACTTCGAACGTTTGAAGACCGCTTTCATTATCTTAAACTTTTATCCAAGCCTGGTCAAATAACGTTCGGTCACGGTCGCTGGATGAATCAGCGTCTCTATACTTCCCCCAAGTGGAGACGGACACGTAATCAAGCGATCGTTAGAGATGGCGCGTGTGATTTGGCCATCGATGATAGAGAGATCTTTGATATGATTCTTATACATCATTTGAATCCTCTATCATTAAAAGATCTGGAAACAGAAACAAAGAAGGTTTTTGATTTAGAGAATCTAGTATGTGTGAGTAAACAGACACATAACGCGATCCATTTCGGAGATGAAAGTCTGCTTATACCAACAGTACTAGTCGAAAGAAAGCCTTTTGATACTTGTCCTTGGAAGTAAATCAAAATAGAATTAGTTGGAGGAGATTTGCATGAGCAAGAACAGAGGCGTTGATTATAGTATGTATTCTAATCATAGGCCTATGTCGAGTCGTGAAGAGGAAGACGTAGTGATTACATCTGTACCAAACAAACGAAGGTATGATGTAAAAGTTATAAACACTGAGAAGTTGTATGTTCGTAGTAGTCCTGAAGTTAAGACAAATAACATGGTTAGAATATTGAATCATGGAGACGGTCTGCAAGTTCAGGATGAAAATTCCGAATGGGTTCAGGTGTTTAATACTAATAAAGAGTCTAATGAATATGTGATGAAGAAGTTTCTTAAGGAGGTATAGCTGTGAAAGACAGTATACTTCATGATTGTAAAAAGATGTTAGGAATTGAAGACGACTATAAGGCGTTTGATTCTGAACTCTTTTTGCATATTAATTCTATTTTCGTAATTCTAAACCAACTAGGTGTCGGACCCCCTTCTGGGTTTCTTGTCGAAGACGAGGATGCTAAGTGGGAGCATTTTCTAGGAGACAGTAGACGAGATCTTAATCTTGTTAAATCTTATGTTTTTATAAGATTAAGACTTATGTTCGATCCTCCTGCGAATTCGTTTCTTGTTAACTCTCTTACGGAACAAGCAAAAGAATTTGAGTGGCGTCTTAACGTCCAGGTTGAAACACCTCAGTTTGGAGTTGATTATCGATGAATGAATTGTATCATTTTGGTATAAAAGGCATGAAATGGGATGTTCGCCGTTATCAAAATAAAGATGGCTCTTTAACGCCTGAAGGAAAGAGGCGTTTGCAGATTGGCGCAGATGGAAAAGTAGGAAGCGCTAATAAAAAAAGTCCAACAAAGAAAACTACTTCTACTTCCTCGTCAAAATCTGGGTCTGACTCCAAAGCTAAGACAGAGGGTTCTACTAAAGCTTCAACTGCTTCGAAATCAGAATCATCTTTAGACAAAGCTAAAGATGAAGTTTTCAAGAAGCAAATGGTTGAAGCTAATAATCAGGCTTCTGGCGCGATGGCAAAAGTTTACGAAAAATGGGCGGATAAACTTCAAGGCTATGGGGATATTAAAAAAAGTCCGTATTTCGAGAAATACATAAAAGAGTATTCTGAGGTTTTAGAATCATCTATGAATGCTCACGCTAGAGTTTCAGGAAACAAAAATATTGAAGTAGATGGTGATGTATATGAAATTAAATACAAAGTTACAGACGGTATTGCCGAAGCCGTATTGAAGAAAGTTCCAGATTCTAAAAATGATAATGAGGATGAAGAAGAAAAGCCCGCACCTAAACGCCGTAGAAAAAAAACGTCGATCAGTCAAATGGATGCGAACAGCAATACGTTAGCACATTTTGGGATTCTTGGAATGAAGTGGGGAGTTCGGCGTTATCAGAATGATGATGGTTCTTTGACTAAGGCAGGCGAGGCCAGATACGAGGGTAGCGGAAGGAATAGAGATAAGGATAAGGATTATACAGGAAAACAAGCAAGAATGGATCGATTCAATGAAGACCAAGCAACAAAAGGTCTTCGTATTGAAAAAGGATCAACTATAAATAGAATCGCGAAAGCAGGAGATGAGACTAAAAGCGGCATGAAGTATGCTGCGTTTACAAAGAGCGACGTTGATGAATACGAGTTTGCTTTAGGTGGAACTGGGAATAAATTTAATTTTACATACAAGGCAAAAGAGGTTTTAGTTTCTCCTAATGAGAAAAAACAGGTTGATGCATTTATTGACACAGTTAAGGATCTTAAGGTATCACAAGTAGCGTCTGCGATAAAGACAAAAAGTAAATTTTCCACCATGAAAGGCTTAGAAAAAGATTTACGAAAAGCAGTCGAAGGCGATCCTAAACTTAGAACAAAAACATATAGTAAGTTCATGGATCTTTTATATGATGACGCTTTAGCTTCTGTAAAATCTAATTATTTTTCTAGGCTTTCTAAAGAAGGATACAACATGATTATTGACAGCTCTGATCGTGGGCTCGTATCTGATAACCCAGTAATTATTTTTAATGGATCTAAGTCTATGGAATTTATAAAGAAAAAGAGATTAAGTTAATGGAGTGATGTTTATGAGCGAATTACGTCATTTCGGAATTCTAGGGATGAAGTGGGGGGTAAGACGTTATCAAGAATCGGATGGTGATTTAACAAGCGCAGGTAAAAGGCGATATTCTGATAAACCAAAAAAGAAGAATTCTGAAGCTTCTAGACTTGCTTCCGCTAGAGCGCGATTAACTAAGAAAGATAAGAAGGAGCTAGAATCATATACCGCGAATGATAAACACAAGGTATTAAATACTATGGGCAGAAATAAAAATAGAACATTTGCCCAAGCAAAAGCTATAACACTAGGTAAAACAGCTATTAAATCTGCGTTGGCTGTTACTGCAACAGTTCTTATAGCTGATCAAGTTTTAGGTCGTGGTACTATAAGAAAAGCTGTGGGAAGACAACTAAGCAATTCTGAGCTTTTAAAACGAACTAAAAGAAAAGCAGTTAGAGGAATTAGTAGTCTTTTAAAAACGCCTCTTCCTACTTCTTGGGGGTAACAAAATTAGGTGGTGATTTAAATGAGTGAGATATTCCATTTTGGAATTCTTGGAATGAAGTGGGGAGTTCGGCGCTTCCAACGAACTGATGGGTCTAGAACCCCTGCTGGTAAGAAACGAGAAAAAGCAGCTAGAGGAAGCGACGATTTTGAAGAGTCTCGTGCTTTAGCTAAAAAAGGAACCAGGCATCTATCAACAAAAGAATTATCCGAGCTAACAAAACGTTTAAATCTAGAGAGAAATTATAAAGATTTAATAAATACTGCGAATAAATCTAGGCTTGACAGAGGACTAGACGTTATCAAAAAGATCACATCAGCAGGAACCACTGTGGCCGCATTATACGGTCTTAGTAAAACGCCCCTAGGTCAAGATTTGCTTAAAGCTATTAAGTCTAAAGCCAAGTAATGAGTTTATCAAACACAGCAACGCCTTACTATTATGGGCGGTTTCGTGAACAGGTTCTAAGGGGCGAGATACCTGTATGTCGAGAAATTTCTATGGAAATGAATCGAATCGACAAACTTATTAAAAATCCTGGAGTTTATTATGATGATCAAGCCGTTGAAGGGTTTATCGCTTTTTGCGAAAACGAATTAACTTTGACTGATGGATCAGAAGTAGTACTTTTGGATTCTTTTAAAGTTTGGGCCGAACAAGTGTTTGGTTGGTATTACTATGTTGATCGTAGTATTTACGAACCAAACAAACGTGGTAGAGGCGGACATTACATAACTAAAAGAGTAAAAAGGCGTCTAATCAAGAAACAGTATTTGATTGTAGCAAGAGGCGCCGCTAAGTCAATGTATGAGTCTTTTATCCAGAACTACTTTTTGAATGTTAAAACTGATACCACACATCAAGTAACGACAGCTCCTACAATGAAGCAAGCAGAAGAGGTTATGTCACCAATACGAACATCAATTCTTAGAGCTAGAGGACCTCTTATGCAATTCCTTACAGAAGGATCGCTTCAGAATACGACAGGCAATAAAGCTTTAAGATCTAAGCTTGCGTCTACAAAAAAAGGGATTGAGAACTTTTTAACTGGTTCTCTGCTTGAGATTAGACCAATGTCTATAGATAAACTTCAAGGCTTAAGGCCTAAGATTGCAACCGTTGACGAATGGCTTTCTGGAGACATTAGGGAAGATGTTATAGGGGCTCTTGAGCAAGGCGCGTCTAAGCTTGAAGACTATTTCATCTTAGCAACAAGTTCTGAAGGAACCATTCGTAATAATGTTGGTGACACAATCAAAATGGAACTAATGGACATTCTAAAGGGAGAGTATAATAATCCACATGTAAGTATTTGGTATTATAAACTTGATGATATCATGGAAGTTAGTAAGCCAGATATGTGGATTAAAGCTAATCCTAATATTGGGAAAACGGTTTCATATGAGGCGTATCAAGCTGATGTCGATAGAGCAGAACATGCTCCGTCGGCGCGTAACGATATACTCGCTAAGCGCTTTGGTTTGCCAATGGAAGGCTACACTTATTTCTTCACATATGAAGAGACAATAACACATAGGAAGAGAGCATATTGGAATCTTCCATGCTCATTAGGAGTGGACCTTTCACAAGGCGATGACTTTTGTGCTTTTACTTTTCTATTTCCACTTTCAAGAGGACAATATGGAGTTAAGACTTTATGTTTCATAACGGAGAGAACGTTAATGATGCTTCCTAGCGCTATGAGAATAAAGTATGAGCAGTTTCTAAAAGAAGGAAGTCTTATAGTAATGAAAGGCTCTCTTTTGGAAATGGATGAGGTGTATGATCTTTTAGATCGTCATATTCAAGAAGAGGAGTTAGATGTTCGTAGTCTTGGATATGACCCGTATAATTCTAAAGACTTTATAGCTCGTTGGTCTTCTGAAAACGGAGAATACGGACTTGAAAAAGTAATACAAGGTCGTAGAACTGAGTCGGTTCCCCTTGGAGAAATAAAGATCTTGGCTTCTGATAGAAAACTTATGTTTGATCAAGAGCTTATGTCTTTTTGTATGGGTAATTGTGTTGTCATGGAAGACGTTAATGGGAATAGGCTTCTTTATAAAGAAAGAGCCGATAGAAAAATAGATTCCGTAGCAGCTCTTATGGATGCATGGGTGGCTTTTAAAATCCATAAAGATCTGTTTGATTAAGGAGGGTTATATGAGCGAGCCGACATTCTTTCAGAGACTGAGAGACGGTTTCAGTCATGGCTGGAATGCGTTTCGGAATAGAGATCCGACTGAAGATTTTACAGTTGACCCATACAACTATCGAACTAGTTGGTTTGGAGGAGGAACTTCATACAGACCAGACCGTCAGAGAATGCATCGAGGGAATGAAAAGTCTATAATAGCTGCCCTTCTAAATCGAATAGCATTAGACGTTTCAGCAGTTAACTTTCGTCATGTCAAAGTTGATCATAACGGTAACTTTAAAGAATCTTTGCAAAGTGATTTAGATTGGGTTTTAAGTTGGAATGCAAACACTGATCAAACAGGAAGGGAACTTATATTAGATCTTGTTTTGTCTATGTTAGACGAGGGCTGTGTAGCTGTGTTCCCAACAGATGCTTCTAGCGATCCAAATTCATCCGGAAGCTATAGCATAAAAGCTTTGCGTACAGCCAAGATTCTTGACTGGTATCCTGATCGAGTTCGTTTGCGTTATTATAGTGATGTTACCGGAAAATTCGAAGAGCGATGGATGTTAAAAAGCGCTGTTGCTATTATTGAAAACCCACTATATAGTGTAATAAATGAAGAGTGTTCTGTTCTTAGACGATTAATTCATAAGCTTAATCAGATGGACGTGGTTGACGAAAAGATTGCGAGTGGAAAACTAGATATGATCATACAGTTTCCTCATGTGATCAAAACGTCGCAGCGGGCTGAGCAAGCGGAAATTAGAAGAAAATCGTTGGAAGATCAACTTAATGGTTCTCAACTTGGAGTAGGTTATATTGATGGAACTGAAAGAGTTATTCAGCTTAATCGACCAGTTGAAAACCATTTTATGGGACAAGTTGAGTATTGGATGGAGCTTCTATACGATCAATTAGGAATGAATAAATCTATAATTGACGGAACAGCAGACGAACAAACAATGCTCAACTATTATGCTAGAACAAGAGACCCCATTCTTAGAGCTATACGTGAGAATTTCGAACGAAAATTTTTAACAAAAACCGCGATCACTCAAGGACAGCGAATAATGTATTTCGATGAACCATTTAAACTCATTACAGCGAATAATTTAGCTAATCTTGCTGATAAGTTTACAAGAAATGAAATTCTAACTTCTAATGAAATTAGAGGGATTATAGGATTTAAACCTGTAGACAGTGAAAGAGCTAATGAATTGGTCAATAAGAACATAGCTATGAAGAATGAGGTAGTTCCTAGTTCAGCTACAAAGCAGATCCCTAATACCATGGAAGGAGAAGAAGTGCAAAGTGAAAACGAAGTCGTTTGATTTTAGTGGATACGCCACAAAATACGGCGTTCGATGCTCTGATGGGCGTACTATTGAAAAAAACGCTTTTAAACACATGGACGGAATGACCGTTCCTCTTGTGTACCAGCATCTTCATTCGGATGTTAAAAGTGTTCTTGGACATGCTCTTTTAGAAGCTAGGGATGATGGTATCTATTCGTACGGTTTTTTTAACTCGTCAGAAGAAGGTTCACATGCAAAAACGCTTGTAAAGCATGGAGATGTAACTTCGCTATCAATTTATGCTAATGGGCTTGTACAAAAAGCTAAAAATGTAGTGCATGGAGTTATCCGTGAACTTAGTCTTGTGCTTGCTGGCGCAAATCCTGAAGCAGTGATAGACAACATAGCCATTGCCCATTCTGATGATGGAAGCGTTATATTTGACGAGGAAGAAGCTGTGATTAAAATGAATGAACCGATTATTCATAATGAACCTATAATAGAGGAGGAAGAAACAACGGAAATAGAACATGCGGATGCAAAAGAGAAGACTGTGCAAGACGTTCTTGATAGTATGACTGAAGAGCAGCGAAATGTTACTTATGCTCTAGTCGCTAGTGTTATGTCAGACGAAGAAGATTCAGAAGAAGATATGGCTCAAACTAATATTGGAGGGAAAGACATGAAAACCAACCTTTTTTCGGCCGTAGAAGCTCCTACCAGCATTAATGGAAGGAGCGAGTTTGCTTTGGCTCATTCGGATTTTTCTGCAATATTTGAAGAAGCCAAGCGTAAGAATTCTTTGCGAGACACTCTTCGTAGTATGCTGGCTCATGAAGATTCTGCGGAGGTTATTGCTCATGCAGATACGTATGGTCTCGATCCTATCGAGGTTCTTTTCCCGGATGCTAAGCTTGTCAATAACACTCCCGAGTTTCTTGCGCGTCGTATGGAGTGGGTCTCGTCTGTGCTGAATGGCGTTCGTCATTCTCCGTTCACTCGTATTAAGATGGTAATCGCTGACATAACCGCCGATGAAGCTCGTGCAAAGGGCTATGTTAAGGCTACGATGAAGAAGGAAGAAATCATTAAGTTGATTCAGCGGTCCATAGCTCCTAAGACAATATATAAGAAGCAGAAGCTTGATCGTGATGATGTTCTCGACATTACGGGTTTCGACGTTGTTGCTTGGCTCAGATCTGAGATGAGACTTATGCTCGATGAGGAAATTGCAAGGGCGATTCTCATTGGAGATGGTCGTGAAGCAGATGATCCGGATAAGATTTCTGAAGAGAACATTATTCCGATCTTTAAGGATGCTGATCTCTATTCGCACCATGTTGTTCTTGCTCCTGACATGGCTATTATCGATCAGATTGATGCGGTTCTTGGCGCTATGGCTGAATATCGTGGATCTGGTGCTCCGACCATGTTTGTTGCTCCGAGCACCCTTACTAAGTATCTTACTGTTCGTGATACTTTGCAGCACAGGTTGTATCCGACCGTTGCTGAACTTACAGCTGCTATGACTGTCGGTGGCATTATTACGGTTCCTCTTATGGAGGGTGCTACTAGAGTCGGCACTGATGGTAAAACCTATGCTGTTACGTCTATTGTTGTTAATCTTCGTGACTACACTGTTGGAACTGATCGTGGTGGTCAGATTACTACATTTGATGATTTCGATATCGATTTCAATCAGCAGAAGTATCTGATGGAGACTCGTATGTCTGGAGCTCTTGTCAGGCCTAAGTCCGCGCTGGTCTTTGAGACTGACGTTACCCCTGCCGGCTAAGTAATTCAAAATGGAAGTGATTTGATATGGCAAAGTATCATGGAGAAATAGGATACTCTATTCAAAAAGAGTTGCGTCCCGGATACTGGGATGACGTAATAATCGAACGAACTTATCGTGGCGATGTAATACGTGATTCAAGACGATATAGCCCCACTGATCAGGTTACAGACGATTTGAACGTTAACAACTCGATTAGTATTCTTGCTGATCCCTTTGCCTATCAAAACTTCCATAAAATCAAATACATTAGATGGATGGGGGTCTATTGGAAAATATCGTATATCGAAGTCCAGAGACCCCGGTTGATTCTAACTATAGGAGGCGAATACAATGGACCGAAGAAGGATGATGAATAGACGTATTGAACTTCAGAAGCTGTTGGAACGCCTTCTTCGCTCAGAGAATGTTTACTTTCAAAGACCGCAGAATACAAAGATGAATTATCCTTGTATTTTATTTGAGCGTGCTACAGGGGAAACAGCGTTTGCTGATAATGATCCATATCGATTTAACGAGCGTTATCGGGTTACCATAATTGATCGAGACCCAGATAACCCAGTTATTGAAAAAGTAGCTATGCTTCGAACGGCTGTTTTTGATAGACACTACAACGCAGACGGGTTAAATCATGATGTATTTAACCTATACTGTCTATAAAGGAGAGTAAGAAAATGCCTAGACTTATTTGGGATGCCGTTGGCGAGAAGACTTATGAAACTGGTGTAGACCATGGTGTTTTGTACTTGCAGACCCCTGGTTCTGGTGCGTATGACGTTGGTGTTGCTTGGAACGGACTTACAGGCATCACTGAGTCACCTAGTGGTGCGGAGCCGACAACTAATTATGCTGATAATATTCCTTATCTTGTAATTCTTTCTGCTGAAGAGTTTGGCGGAACCATCGAAGCTTATACTTATCCTGATGAGTTTAATGTTTGCAATGGTAACCTTGAGCCTAGTCCTGGCGTTATTCTTGGTCAGCAAGCTCGCCAGGCTTTTGGTATGAGCTACAGAACGCTTATTGGCAATGACGTTATGGGTCAGAATTTCGGTTATAAGATTCATTTGGTGTATGGCGCTCTGGTTTCCCCTTCGGATAGAGCTTATACCACGATTAATGAATCACCGGAAGCAATAACGTTCAGCTGGGAGTTCACAACCACGCCAGTCCCGACCACTATAACCAACGCAAGACCCACTGCCATAATGACTATTGATTCTACGTTGGTTGATCCGACTTTGCTCACGGCGTTTGAAAACATTATCTATGGTAATGCTGATACAGACGCTAGGCTTCCGCTTCCTGATGAAGTTGTAACGCTTCTTACTCCGAATCCGTAACTAAGACAAAGTTGAAAGGGGCTTCTTAATGCTTAGAAAAGAAATTACGTTTACTGACTATAATGGCGACGAACAATCTCAGGTTTGTTACTTTGGGTTTAATAAGCGCGAACTTATTGAGATGAATTTTTCTTTGTCTGGCGGTCTGCAAAATCATATGCAAAAATTGGCAGAAGAGAAAGATGTCAAAAAGATTCTTGAGTTCATCAAGAATTTCATACTTGATGCTTATGGCGAAAAACCAGCTGATGGTTTGGGTTTCAAAAAGAGCAAGGAGCTCAGGGATGCGTTTGAGTCTTCTTTGGCTTTCGATGAGTTGTATATGAGTTTTGCTGTGGCGGATGCAGACATAAAGTTTGTGGATTTCATTCAGGGTGTTATTCCAGCAGACCTTCGTGGTCGGCTTGATGAACTGCCGACAACATCGGTAGCTGTCGTCAAGTAAATTAATAGTGGAGGTTATAGGAATGCTTAATATTCATGTTCAAGCTGGTGAGTTATACAATGACGCTACTGAAACATTTAGCGTAGTTAGGGCGTGTGACTTGAGTCTTGAGCATTCCTTGATCTCCATATCAAAATGGGAGAAATTTTACAAAAAGCCTTTTCTCAAAGAAGGTAAAAAGACTATCGAAGAGCAGCTTCAATATATTAAGTTTATGACTATTAATAAAAACGTCGACGATTTAGTGTATCTTGTCTTGTCGAATGAAAATCTAATGGAGATTTCGTCATATATAGACGATCCTATGACAGCCACGACATTCCATGAGTATACTAGACCTGGGATAAAAGCTAAAAAAAGAGAAGTAATGACTGCCGAAATAATTTATTGGCAAATGATAGCTCTTGGTATACCGTGGGAGTGTCAGAAGTGGCATTTAAATAGTTTATTAGCTCTTATAAGAGTTTGTAATATTAAGAACGATCCAAAAGCTGGAAAAATGAATCAGGTAGATATTGCCAAACAAATGGCCGAAATTAACGAAGCTCGAAGAGCACAATTAAAAACAAAGGGGTAGAAGAGTATGATTAAAGTAAAGGCTTCTGGTTCTTTTAAGAACGCTACCTCTTTTTTAAATAAAGCAATTCGAGGGTATACTATAGAAGATGTTCTAAATCGATATGGTCAAATGGGCGTTGACGCTTTGTCATCTGCGACTCCTACAGATAGTGGCTTAACCGCGATGAGTTGGAGATACGAGCTTCATTATTCAAAAGGTAAGCGTATGCTTTGGTTCACAAACGATAACGTCGTTAATGGAATTCCAGTAGCAATTCTAATTCAATACGGCCATGGAACCAATAATGGTGGTTATGTTCAAGGCTATGATTATATAAATCCTGTCATTAGGCCGTTATTTGACAAAATAGCAAATGATGCCTGGAAGGAAGTGACTGCCTGATGGCAAGTGTAGATAATAGAGTTGTTCAAATGACGTTTGACAACTCCAGATTTGAGCAGAATGCGAAAACAACACAAGAAACTTTGAAAAAGTTAGATGAAAGTCTAGCGTTTAAAAATGGAGCTAAAGGGTTAACCGATCTTGAAGCTGCGGGTAGAAATTTTACTATGGGTGGAATGGGCTCCATTGTTGATGGTATATCTGGTAAGTTTAACGCATTAGCTATTGCAGGAACTACGGCTCTTATGAACATAACCAATAGAGCTGTTGATGCGGGAATAGCTCTAGTTAAATCTTTGACGATAGACCCAATAGCTACAGGCCTAAATGAATACGAAACTAAAATTAATGCTATTCAAACCATAATGACTAATACGGCTAGTAAAGGAACAACGCTTGAAGATGTAAATGTTGCATTAGCAGAACTTAATGACTATGCTGATAAAACTATTTATAATTTTGCAGAGATGACAAGGAACATAGGCACGTTTACCGCTGCTGGTGTCGCTCTTGAACCAGCGACTAATGCTATAAAAGGTATTGCTAATTTGGCTGCTGGTTCTGGTTCTACAGCCCATCAAGCAAGTACGGCTATGTATCAATTATCGCAAGCATTAGCTGAGGGTAGAGTGTCTTTACAAACATGGAATTCTGTTGTTAATGCTGGAATGGGCGGAGAATTATTTCAGCACGCTTTGATCGATACCGCTGTAAATTTGGGCGATTTAAATGAAGGCTTTGCTGAAATGATAAAGAGCGGTGTAATACCGTTTAGAGAAGCCATTAAAGCCTCAGCATCAGAGCCACCCTTGCTAAGTATCAGCACTCAGAATTTGATAGATACATTTAATAGATTCGCAGAAGATCCGGCGCTTATTAAAGCAGCCACTAGAGTCAGAACGTTTACGATGCTTATTGACACTATGCAAGAATCGGTCCAGTCTGGATGGGCTCAGAGTTGGGAATACATTATTGGTGATATGGAAGAGGCTGCTACTTTTCTAACAGAGATAAATGATGCCTTCGGTGAAATTGTTGGAAGTCAAGCCGAAGCTCGAAATGAATTATTAGCTGGTTGGAAAGTTCTTGGAGGAAGAGATGATCTAATCCAAGCTTTTAGAAATATAGGAAATGCAATTATGTCGATTGTAACTCCTATATCAGAAGCTTTTAATTCTATATTTGTGCCAATGACAGCATTTGATCTTGCGAATATTACCGATCAATTTCGTCAGTTTACCGAATCTTTAATTATTTCTGATGAAACATCTCAAAATTTAAGAGATACTTTTTCTGGGGTTTTCGCTATATTCGATATAATAGGAAAAGTTGTTGGAGCAGCAATTGATGTTTTTTCTTCTTTAGTTCGGTCTATTCTTCCGGTTGGAGAAGGCTTTTTAGGAATTACAGCTTCTGTTGGGCGCGCAATTTCATCTTTTAACGCGTTTTTAGAAGAATCAGAAGTATTGTCTATCGCTGGAGAAAAGATAGGGGCCGTACTTGGAGGTATAGCTTCAACGGTTCAAGCAGCGTTTTCTGCTTTAATAGACACTGTTAAATCGTTCGTTGCTGAAGGCTCTAGTGCGTTTGATGGTGTTAGTGATATTTGGGCTAATAGGTTTGCTTTTCTAGCTACCGCTAGCAATGCGTTCTCAACTGCTTTAGAGTTTTTAGGCGGGTTTCTTGATAAAGTGGTTGTAGCAGTAAAAGTTTTTTGGGAAGGGTTTAAAAGTGTATTTGGGCGGATAGCTACTACGATAGGTGAAGCTTTTGGTGAGTCTAATTTTGCTCCGGCTTTAGACTTAGTTAACGGCGGTATATTTGCAGCCCTTCTTTTGGGTATTAAGAAGTTTTTCAAAGAATTAACTGGTGTTGTAGGAAATTTTTCTTCGTTTGGAGAAGGTATAAAAAAACTTTTAGAAGGTGCTGGAGAAGCCCTAAATGCTTTTTCTGCAAAAGTTAAATCTGAAGCCCTTAAGAATGTAGCCGTTGCTGTTGGTATTCTTGCTGCTTCGTTGTTTGTTATAAGCACGATAGATCAAGAGAAATTATTAGGGTCTTTGAGCGCCATAGCAGGTCTATTTATAGAAATGTTTGGGGCTATTACGCTTTTCTCTAAGCTTGGAATGACCGGCGGATTACAGCTAGCATCTATTAGTGGAAGTTTAATAGGTATTTCTGGTGCTGTTTTAATACTTTCATTCGCCATGAAGAATTTAGCAGGATTAGACTGGGATGGCATTGGTACGAGTTTAGTAGGGCTTGCTGGAGCTATGCTCGAGCTTATTGGCATTTCTAAACTTATGTCTATGCTTAATGTTAGCGGTATAAAGGGTTCTGTAAGTTTCGTTATATTTGCAGGAGCATTAGTCCTTCTCACAAAAGCTCTTATGCCTATCGCTTCTTTATCTTGGACTGACATGGCGAAAGGAATTGCCGGTCTTGGAGCTATGATGCTAGAGTTAATAGCTTTTAGCAAATTAGCTGGAAAAATCTCCATTGCTTCTAGTGTAGGTGTGACGATTTTGGCTGCTGGTATTCTTGTTCTTGGTGAAGCAGTGTTAAAATTTGCTGCTATGGATGTACCTTCAATGGTCCAAGGGCTTATTGGGCTTGGTGCGGTTTTACTTGAACTTGGATTATTTACTAAATTAATTGGAAATAATTTCACTATGTTGCCAACTGCCATAGGTCTTACTATATTATCTGGAGCTATGCATATTTTTGCTTCTGCGATTTCGAAATTGGGAAGCATGTCTATTGATACGTTAGTTAAAGGTTTATTGGCGATGGGTGCAGCATTAGCAGAAATTGGTTTGGCTATGCGATTAATGCCTAAAAACATTTTTTCTACTTCTGTTGGTTTAGTAGTTGTTTCTGCGGCGTTAGTCGTTATATCTAAGGCCGTTAAAAACTTAGGAGGTATGTCTTGGGAAGAGTTAGCTAAGGGATTAGTAGCGCTTGGAGGTTCGTTAGGAATTTTAGCTGTTGCTCTAAATTTAATGAAAGGAACTATTTCTGGGTCAGCAGCATTAGTTATAGCTACGACTGCTCTTTATGGTCTTAGCGGGGTTCTTAAAATTCTTGGAACTATGTCTTGGGAAGATATAGGACAAAGTTTAGTTGCTTTAGCTGGTTCTTTAGGTATTTTAGTTGGCGCAGGCGCATTAGCTAATCTTGTATGGCCTGGAATACTAGCGCTTTCTGCAGCTATTGTTGCTTTAGGGGTTGGTCTGTTGTTTACAGGAGCAGGAATAGCTTTATTTGCTAGTGGGTTAGCAGCTCTTGTAGTTGCTGGTCCGGCTGGAATTAATTTATTAATTCAGGCAGCTAAAAGTCTAATTGATTTACTTCCTCATTTATTTAAGCGAGTTGGTGAAGCTCTTGTTGAGCTTGCAAAAGTTATAACAAATGGCGCACCGGCATTAGCTGAGGCTTTTATAGCATTGGTGCGTTCTGCTCTTTCTTTGGTTGGAACCATTCTTCCTGATTTAGCTAGATTCTTGTTTCAATTATTAAGTGAGCTATTAGCGACATTAGTAGATTTTGTACCACAATTGGTAGATCAGTTAGTAGATTTATTTATAGGAATAATCGACGCCATAATTCCACGAGTTCCTGAGATAATAAAGAAAGGCGCAGAATTAATAAAAGCTATATTTGATGGAATTAGTGAAGCAGCTGTTGGTTTTTCCGCTGATCAATTATCTTTAGCTTTTTTAGAACTTACAGCCGCATTCTTTATTCTATCAAAAATTCCAATCACAGGTGCTTTAACTGCTATTGCTAATTTAGGAATTATAGTTGGTGGCTTGGCAGTGATATTAACCGCTCTTGGCGGATTACAGCAGATACCAGGCCTACAATGGCTTCTTAAAGAAGGAAGTAACTTACTCGGTGAAATAGGACGAGGCATTGGATTATTTGTTGGTAGTATCGTTGGAGGATTTGGAGAAGGAATGACTAATAGCCTTCCTCAAATAGGAGAGTCTTTATCTACTTTTATGGAAAACGTAAAAGGCTTTCTAGATGGACTTAAATACGTAAATGAAGATGGTCTTTCTGCTGTTGGAAATCTAGTGTTAATGGTTGCAGGGTTAACTGCTGCATCATTTCTTGAAAGTATTACTTCTTGGATAACGGGCAAGTCTTCTATATTAGAATTTGGTAAAGACTTAGAAGAATTCGGTCCAAGTCTTAAATCGTTTAACGATTCTATTAAAGGTATTACCCCTTCTGCGATTACTGCTGCTGCCTCAGCTTCTAAAATGCTAGCAGAGTTTGCTAACAATGTCCCAGAGCGTGGCGGTATTGTTGGATGGTTTATGGGTGAAAATTCTTTAACCGTTTTTGCAGAAGAGTTGGCTTCTTTTGCTCCAGCTTTAGCTGATTTTGCAGGAGAAGTAAAAGGTATAACGCCTGCGTCTGTATCGGGAGCGGTAAATGCCGCAAAACTTCTTTCAGATTTTGCGTCCAATTTGCCTAATCAAGGAGGAGTCGTTGGTTGGTTCATGGGAGAAAATTCCATGAAAGCATTTGCTGAAGATCTTGCAGAAATGGGACCAAGTTTAAAGAAGTTTTCCGATGACATTGATGGATTTAAACCAGGAATAGTTACTGCAGCAGCAAATGCAGCTAAAACAGTAACTGAAATGGCCAAAGGTCTTCCCGAACAAGGAGGAGTTGTTGGTTGGTTTATGGGCGAAGGTTCTTTAGCAAAATTCGGAGAAGAACTAGCTGCTTTTGGTCCATTCTTTGCTTCTTATGCTTCATCTGTCGAAAACATAACACCAGAAGCCGTAATCGCTTCTGCTAATGCCGCAAAAGCTCTCGCAGAAATGGCAAATGCTCTTCCTGAAAAAGGCGGCGTTGTAGAGTGGTTTACTGGTTCTGACGAAGGCTTAGTAGCGTTTGGTAAATCTTTGGCTGGCTTTGGTCCTTACTTTAAGTCTTTTGCTTTATCTACTAAAAATGTAGATCCAGATGTTGTAACTGCTTCCGCCACTGCAGCAAAATCGTTAGCCGAAATGGCTGCTGCTTTACCTAGTAAAAACGGCGTGGTTGAGTGGTTCACAGGAAGTAATACTTTATCCGAATTTGGTAAGGAACTTGTGTTATTTGGTCCGAGTCTAGCAAAGTATTCTAATTCTGTTAACGGTAAAGTTTCTTTGAAAACAGTAGACTTCTCTATTGCCGCAGCTAAAGCCGTTGCCGCTTTTGCAGAAACTCTTCCAAACCAAGGAGGAGTGGTTTCCTGGTTTACAGGTGAGAACACTCTTTCTGCGTTTGGAGAAGAGCTTGCTAAATTTGGCCCTTACTTAGCAGAGTATTCTAATACTATAAAAGGAGCAGAAATTAGTGTTGGCGTTATAGAAGCTTCTGCTTCTGCTGCTAATATTATGAAGTCATTTGCTGAAACGCTTCCAAACCAAGGAGGAGTGGTTTCTTGGTTTACAGGTGATAATACTCTTTCTGTATTTGGAAAAGAACTCGCCGCGTTTGCTCCATACTTACTAGAATATTCTCAAGGAGTTGTTGGTGTTCATTTAGGCGCAGTAGAAGCTTCTGTTGCGGCTATTGGTTTTTTAAGTGATATTGCTAGTACTTTGCAAAATCAAGGCGGATTAGTTTCGTGGTTTACAGGAGATAACACGCTTTCTAGTTTTGGTAAAGACATTAAAGATTTAGGGACGTATTTACTTGAGTATAGTGAAATCGTTGTTAATGTTCAATCAAATGCTATTAATACAGCTCTAAGACATTATATTGCATTAGGCGAATCTGCTCAGATAATAGCTGATACAGACTGGACTAAAGTTGGAGATTTTTCTAATGCTCTAAAAAATCTTGCATCCATTGGTCTTGCCGACTTTGCAAACGAATTTACCGAGGAGACTCCAAGAATAGAAATGGTAATTCGTGAGTTTGTTTATGATATGGTCGCAGTATTCACTGATAGTATGGATTTGTTTGCTGCTGGGACAGACACTCTTTTAGCCAATGGGTTGATACAAGGCATAATCGATCAAGGGCCTCTTGCTGTTGCCGCTATGGAAACAATCCTAAATAATATGAACTTGTCAATTAGTGGAAAAACGCAAGCAACTTACACTGAAATTAAGACGTTTTTGATGAATAGCTTAATAAAGGGCGTTGATGATTCATCTTCTGAAATCGAAACTAGATTTACAACCCTTGTTAATGATTCGCTTGATGCTATGAAACGTAAGTCTAATGAGTTTAGAAAGTTAGGAAACCAGTTTGCTTTAGGTTTAAAAACTGGAATTCTAGATAAGGCAAAAGAAGTAGCACAAGCGGCCGCTAAGTTGGTTCAAGATGCCCTAAATGCTGCAAACGCTGCAGCGGATGTAAATTCACCTTCTCGAAAGACTTATTGGACAGGCCAAATGATAGTTCAGGGTTTAGTCAACGCGTTGGTTAGTCCAGAATCCAAAGACCAGACAAATAGAGCGGGCTTCCTATTAGGACAGAACGCAATAGAGGCTGTTAATGCTTCTCTATCTGAGACTCCTCAATTGACTATTACCCCTGTCCTTGACCTTTCAACTTTTGACAAACAACGCACGCTCATGGAGCAAGGATTCATAGATACCGAACGAGCCATAAGCTATGCGTCCAGTGCAATGAGAACACCTTCTAGTGTTGTCTCTACTGATGGTAGTCAAAATGGAAGTGGTTTGCTTGGTGGTTTCAACTTTGTTCAGAACAACTATTCTCCTCGAGCTTTAACAAGAGCCGAGATCTACAGACAAACGCATAACTTACTATCTACAGCAAAAGGAGCAGTGACTGGCGTATGATAAAGTCTTTTAAGATCACAAACTATCTAGGCGAGTCTATGCTCATGGAACTGACGAGGCCTGAAGCGAGTGGGTTGGCGATAACCTCCGTATCGGGCCTCGGCCCTCCTAAAGCCACGATTAATACAACAGATGTTGTCACTTGGGATGGTTCTTTTTTCAATTCAGCTAGGGCGCAACAAAGAAACATCGTTTTTCAGTTAAAGTTTTGTTGGAGTCCTATGATTGAAGACGCAAGACATAAGACTTATAAGTATTTTCCAATTAAGTCGAATGTTGACATAGAAGTAGTAACCGATAGGCGCCATCTTAGAACTTCTGGTTATATTGAATCTAACGAGCCAGACATCTTTAGTAAAGAAGAAGGCTGTTCCATTTCCATCATTTGCCCAAACTCTTACTGGTCATCGATGGAGACAGCAATAAAAGACTTCTCGAGTATAGACGGCTTGTTCGAGTTTCCCTTTTCTAATGAGAGTTTGACCGAACCACTTATTGTCTTCGGTGAGATAATCATTTCTCAAGAAGAGATCATCCGTTACGAAGGAGAAGTCGAAACAGGAGTTCTATTTACTATTGTTGCTGGTGGAGAAACAGACCAAATAACTATTATTAATGTTCAGACAAGAGAAGAAATGCACATAGACACCGACATCATAGCTTCTATTACTGGTCAGACCTCTCCGAGTGGATATGGCCTTCTTGCTGGGGATGTTATAAAGATCAATACCATGAAGGGCGATAAGTCGGCTACACTTCTAAGAACTGGTGTAACGTATAATATACGTAATGCTTTAGGACTTTTCCCCACCTGGTTCATGCTTCATCGAGGCGATAACTCGTTCGCCTATACTACAAAGACTGATCTTCCAACATTGCTCTTTACAATGGAAGCGTATGATCTGTATGAGGGGGTTTAGTCTTGAACATTGAAGTTGCAATTCTAGACGAAAACTTCATCATACTAGGGCAAATTGATGAATACGAATCTCTTATATGGACTGATCGCTACTATGATGCTGGAGATTTTGAAATTTATGCTAGAGCTTCAACAGAGCTTTTACTGTTAATTCAAAATGGAAGATATGCGAAGATAGCCGACTCTAATAAAGTAATGTTTCTTGAAGACGTTTCTATTGAAACAGAGGCCGATCAAGGAGACTACATTACTATAACCGGAAGGTCTTTAGAGTCAATGCTATCTCGTGCTATAGCACTAAACAAGATAACAGTAAATAACGGTTCATTTCAAGAGTTCATGCAGCGTCTTCTTAATGAAAACATGATAGCTCCTTCTGATTCGAATAGAGCGTTCTCTAATTTAGAATTTCAAGTTTCTACTGATCCGATTGTAACTGCGCTTCTTATAGATCTTCAAGTTCAATACGAAGAGATCTTTGAAATTCTAAAAACCCTAAGCGAGTTACACCAGACAGGTTTTGAGATAGTCTTAACTCCGAATGGCAAGTTTATCTTTAATTTATACGCTGGTGAAGATCGATCAAGGAATCAAACAGCTAATCCATACGTTATATTTGCACCACAAAACGAGAACATTGCATCTAGCAGGTATTTTGAGTCATCAAAAGAATTGAAACACGTCGCAATAGTGATTGCAGAATACCAATACGAGACTTCAAGCATCGACCCTGAGACTGGAGAAGAGGTCACGGAACAGATGACGAAATCTATTCAAGAAACCGTTGGTTCTGGAGAAGGACTCAATAGAAGAGAATTATACGTCGATGCACGTGACATATCTTCAACAACGGAAGATGATCGTCAGCTTTCTGAAGCGCAGTTTAGACAGCTTGTTATAGAGCGAGGAGAAGAATCTCTAAAAGAGCACTCAACGACTAAAACTTTTGATGGTGAAATCGATGCTTCTAAACAACCTAAGTATGGAGTCGATTTTTTCATGGGTGATGTGGTAGAGATAGCTAATGCGTACGGAATGAGCGCAACAGCAAGAGTTATAGAATTGGTTCGAACTCTTGACTCATCAGGCTTCAAAGAAGTTCCTGGCTTTATAATGCTATAAAAGAGGTGAAAGAGCATGGCTGTGACTGGTGGATTTTATAATTCACTTGATGGAGATCGAAAGTATGATGCCATTCAAGTTTCTAGTATCTTTGACGGCATTATAACTGACGGGATATTTATGCATTATTTGGATCGTTTCATCACTACAACTTCGGAAATAGATCCGTTTACAGTTAATGTGGCAACTGGCAGAGGATGGTTTGACCATTCCTGGATTTTAAACGATGCTATACTTCCATTACGTCTTCCTATTTCTGAAGTTTTGACTGATCGTATAGACGCGATTATGATTGACATAAACGGAGAAATAGGAGTTCGTAGCAATTCGATCATAGTTGTAAAAGGTGAACCTTCCACGCTTCCTAGTCCTCCGACGCCTATTAAATCTACGGAGCACAACCAATACCCAATCGCGCATATATTTGTAAGAAGAGGTTCTACTGGAGTTAATCAAGCTGACATAACTCAGCGAGTTGGAACCGGCGATACGCCTTATGTTACTGGTCCTCTAACTAGTATAAACATAGAAGACATGGTTATGCAATGGGAAGACCAGTGGCGTATTTGGGAGCAGGAATGGATCGCTTATAAAAACGGACAAATATCTGAAATGAACACAACAGCGCAGCAATGGCGTGATCTCTGGGATTCTTGGTACACCGAGACTACCACTGATGCGTTAAACGATCAGAACGCTTGGCAGAATGACCGACAATCCAGATTTGATACGTGGTTCGCAAGCTTACAAGACGAGCTTGAACCGGATGTAGCTGCTACATTGGCTGCATCTATCGTAGAGTTGCGTAGTAGAGTCGGAGTATTAGAAACCGACATGGCAACCATACGAAATGGTGCTCGTATCAAGTCGAACATGCTTGATAGCAATAATGATACTATACTTGACAACTTTGGGAATGCTATCTTTGGTATAGCTAAATTTGTTGTGGAGGAGATAGCATGAAGATTTCGCAGTACCCGCAAATTACGAATGCGGAAACGGATGATGTAACCGTTATATCTGGTGTGGCTGGAGACAGACAGATAACTGTTGAAAATTTATTGTTACATAGACCGATAACATCTACAGATCCTACGAGAATGGTTACGCTTAGCATCGAAGGATGGTCTAGTTCATTTAGACAGGTTGTAACCGTGCAAGGTATGCGCCCGAATTCTGTGTTTTTGTGGGATGTGGCCTTTCACACTGCTAGAGAAGAGTATCTTAGATTCATCAGAAGCGGCGTAAGAGCAGTCGCACAAGGAACTGGTCAAGTAACATTTCAAGCTTTCTTTAGCCGACCCGATACTCCTATTCCAATAATAATATGGCTTATGAGCTAGAAAGGATTGAATAAATGAGAATTCCTGAATATCCAGTAACGACTGCTCCGGACACTACAGATAAAATCTTGATAGATGGAACAGCAGGAACTCGTATTATAGCAGTAGATGACTTTTTTACGAATGCGCCTAAAGCAGCACCGCCTGTTGCTACTGTAACAATAAACGAAGCGAATTGGACTGCTGATTCAGTTGGATTTGCATGTTGGGTCAATACGCCTAATTTAGGAATAGACGGTGAGGGCGATGTTATACTGTGGGATATTTCTCAAACAGCAACAGACACGCAAGCTATTATGTTTTTAGAGGCTGGCATACGACTTATAACGATAGAGCCTAATCGAATTAGACTTAAAGCAGAGAACTTCAGGCCTTCTGCTAATATTCCAATCGATGTTTGCAATTTGTTTCCGTAAGGAGGGTTATATTTGCCAGGGTTTTTTAGAGGGTCTAGAATTGGTGGGGCTGCAACAAATCCAAAACCGACCTTTACAGGGCAATATGAGACTTACCAGCATGGCGTTTATACTTGTGTAAAGATGCTTAGTTCTGGCATATTAGTTTTGGACAAGATAGGCCCTTATGACATCTTCGCCGTTGGTGGTGGAGGTGGAGGTGGACGTTCCGTTCGACGCAGTGGTAGTTATGTTATTGCTGCTGGTGGCGGTGGTGGGTTCGCGGTAAATTTGTTTAACTTCGCACCAGCCAACGGTAGGGAAACAATAAACATAACAATCGGAGCTGGTGGCGCTGGTGGTCAAGGAGATACTACTTCATCTCAAATTCCAGCTGAGGACGGAAAAGCGAGCACGTTTGGAAGCTATCTGTCCGCTTTGGGCGGAGGAAAAGGTTTAACGGGTATATACTCTGGCTCATCCGCTATAACCGGAAACGTTGGAGGAAACGGTGGATCTGGAGGAGGAAGAGGAGCTGGTGCCGGTCGTGGTGGAAGCGGCGGATCGGATGGTTCTGATGGAATTGGTGGATCTGGAGGAAACACATCTCCTGGAGGACCAGAAGTTCAGTTTAATGGAATAGGACAACATACAACTACTAGAGCATTCGAAGACCAAACCGAGATTCTATATGCCGGCGGAGGTGGTGGCGCAGGTGACCCTCAAGCCGGTTCAGGTCCCGTTGGAGGGTTCGGAGGCGCAGGTGGTGGCGGAGATGCTGGTTATTCTGATGGAGCCGTCGACAGTTTTGCTCGTCCTAAACCTGGCGTCGATGGGTTAGGCGGAGGAGGCGGTGGCGCAGCTTATTATGCTGGTGGTTCCTCGTCTTATACAGGCGGTAAAGGCGGCTCTGGCGTAATAATTATACGCTGGAAATCTCGTTAATTTTTAAAAATTCCACAAAACGGAAGGAGCATCCTCTCATGACAGTGCCGGATAACTGGCTGTCATTGCTCGTTGCTGTTTTGGTATCGTTTGCCGCATCCTCAGGAGCTTGGGCTCTGATCATGCACTTCGTAACCAAAAGGGAAGCGAATAATGACCTTCTAATGGGCATCGCTTATGACAGAATAATTCATCTAGGACGGAACGCTATCGATAACGGTTATATTTCAAAAGACGACTACGAGCACCTAGTAGTTCATCTTTACAAGTCCTATAAGAAACGTGGTGGCAACGGTCTTGCTGAAAAGATTGTAAACGAAGTTATAAAACTTCCGATAAAATGAAAGGGGTATTTAATTATGAAACTCACACAGGAATGGCTGCTCGCAGCACTGGTACGGGCATTACGAACGTTTGCTCAAACCTTTTTGGGCTTCCTTGCAGTAGGAGCCGCAATGTCCGATGTCGACTGGGTGAGAGCGGCCTCTGTCTCAGGAGTTGCCGCTATTATCTGCATTGTAACGTCTGTCGCAACAGGACTTCCGGAAGCTACAGTGGACGGCACTATTACTGATGGAAGTGACGGTCCGACTGCCACAGCCACACTTGAAGACAAATCTAAAGCTATGGCGAAGAAGTCAGTTAGGCTTACTGTTAAGTAGGATTCGCAAACATTACACGCCTTATAATGAAACTAAATTGAAAGGGGAAGGTTGTAATGTTAGGATTACCTAAGAAGACGAACCCTGCTAAAGAAGAGGTCAAGAGGCTTTATGAAAGTTTGAAGGAGTTAGTTCCGGGTTCAGACGACTATCAGAAAGCGGTAGAGGCAATCGAGAAGATTCGTGGACAAAAGAAGCGAATCGACTGGACGCCAATAATCGTGGCTGGTATTGGTCTGACTCAGATCATACTCATACTCAAGCATGAGGAGCTTCGAGTGATCGCATCGAAGGCACTGGGCTTTGTAGTTCGAGGGCGGGTTTAACAACCTGCCTTCTCTTTTTACATTGGTTATAAAATTTTTATAGTTGTCAAAATAGAAGTAAATTCGCAAAAATTACATTTAGTATAATGAAGTGAATAGTAGAAGTTGGAAGACGAATCTAATGAAAATTAGGAAGACGCACTACTCGGAAGGGAACAGGGTCCACCGAGCTACTATTCTTATTTTCTTTTCGCAAGAACTACATGGCTTATAATGAAACGAAAACGAAAGGGGTTTTACTCATGTTTAAATGGATCAAGAAGAACAAGAAGACGATTGGTAAGCTTGGACTTATACTTGGAGGAGGAATACTAGGTGCAGTAATAATGCACCGAGTGGTATCCAACAAGGTAGGAAAAGGGTTGTGCCAGTTAGCTGAAACAGAAGAGTCTTGGAACGAAACAAGAGAGACAATTCTTGGAAAGTACGAAGAAGGAGCTTAGGCTCTTTCTTTTTCGCAAAAATTACAAGTCTTATAATAGAACGGATTAGCCGGGTTGTAGATAACAACTTTAAGGACAAACTAATCACGTTCTAATATTTTTGAAAGGTGGCATCCTCCCATGTCAGCAATCACAACGAACGTACCTACGAACTATTACTATGGAAACATGAAACTCGACGAAGCTCCTGTGAACTATCGTCAACAACGCTATGACGCAGAAGTGGCAAGACAAAAAGCATTAGCTTCTGGAGTAAAATTTAAGCGAACGACTTATAACCCCCATCCAACTCCTCCAAAAACTTTCTGGACTGACAATGGACCCAAAGCGGTTTATGATTTGGTTAACGATCGAATTTTTCCGGATATGCTTTCAGCAGCTTTAGCGCTTGGAGTTTCTCCTTCAACAATAAGATATCGCGCTGTTCAAGCCAAAACTCTTATTTTTATATGAGGTGATTATATGACTGGAAGAGTTAGACTTGATCTATTGTCTGGATTGTCAAACGTTAAAGCTCGAATAAATTCTATCGAAAACTACCTACGTATGACCGCGACCTGGGACTATACACACGAACAGGACGCAGCTGTCAACATCGACATAGCTGAAGCGTCTTTAGCCCTTTCGGATTTAACAGATCTTCTTCCTAGTTGCGTTATATTTGACGAGAGGAAAGGGGAGCGTAAGTTTGGTACGAACTGAATTAATCGAAGAAGCAAAAACTTTTCTTAGAACAGCTAAAGCTATAGTAGTTACAAGTTATACTCTCGATCTTCATAGAGGAGACGATAACGTCGAAGCCTTCGTGTATAAAGTTGGAAAGAACGAGATCTTTATCGAGGTTTTAAAAGACTACGGTAAACGGCGTGGCTGGCATCTAGTAGTTGCAGATGCTAAAACCGGAAAAGTACAACCTTGGTCAGAGCCTTATTATCCGGAGGTGAGAGGATACGATGAACAAATGTTCCTCGACATCTCCAACGCCCTCTACGAGAATTGAGAAAGAGACGGATGGTCAGATTGCTTTTAGATATGGAGAATACATGACTGATGATAAATTCGACCAGTTAGCGTCCGTATTAAAAAGCGATCTTGATTCGCAAGAATAACATACCCTATAATAGAAGGGAATACCTTCTATATTTTTTCGCAGTTGAAAGGGGCGAATAACATGACAGGACTCCAAGTTGCTAGGCAATGGTTGGTGAAGCATTCTCCAACGATTCTTACTTGGACTGGGATACTTGGTTTTGGAGGAGCTATAGTATCTGCTGTAAACGCAACTCCGAAAGCGCTGGCTATAATTCACGAGGGAGAACTCACTGAGCCTAAGCAAGTTATCAAGCATTGCTGGCAATTATACGTGCCTTGCGCGATATTCTCAGGGCTGTCAATTGCGTGTATTCTTGCAGCCGGAAGCGTTCAGGGAAAGAAGATTGCAGCGTTAACATCTGCATATGCTTTAGGAGAGAAAGCCTTTACTCAATACAAGGACTCAGTTAAAAAGATCATGGGCGATAAGAAAGAGATGAACGTAAGAGACGACGTTGCTAAAACGGTTGTTGAGACGATTACCGAGGCGGATGAAAACAGAATTCATAATACAGGAGGAGGAGATGATCTCTGTTATGAAGCCATGACCGGACGTTTATTCCGAAGTAACATAGAAACACTTCGTCGTATTGAGAACGATGTTAATCAGAAGCTTCTTCACGGAGATCTTATCTCAATCGGTGATATTTTCTTCATGATGGGTTTGCCTGATACTGGAATAGGTGAAATGTTCCACTGGGACATGACAGCTCCTGGCGGTCATCCATTCGAGTTTGAGTTTTCTAGTCAGTTGACCAAGGAAGGAAAGCCGGCATTGTATGTCGGATTCAAAGACGTCTGGCCGTCCTTCAACTTTCGATAATGCAGGCAATTACTGGGATCGGGACATTCTCGGTCCCAGGCCTATTGAGGACATAAGAGACGAACAAGTAGAATGGGGTGATATTTGATGCCTACTTCTATACAGAGCATGTTAATTGTGGAACAACGACTAATTGAGATCAGACTCGAAAAGGCATTAAAAGAACTCGCGGCTTTAGAGGATCAACGGCGCACTATAGCTAATCAGATTTCACAACTTATGATAGGGAAGCCTTAACAGGGCTTCTCTTTTTTATAAATCGTTCCAATGAAAGGGGCCACCAGAATATTGTCTCCAACCTCCCTTGGAAGACACAATTTAGGAGGTAATACCTGATGGCTAATACGACGATTTATCCAAGAATGATGATTTATACTGACACAACAGGTAAGATTTATGACGCTCTTTCAGGAGAAGAAGTTGGGGTTCTTCCTCCTGGAATGACTCCTTTCTGGGGTTATTTTCTTGACAAGGATGGGATAGAGCATCATATATCTGAATTATTTGGAGGTGGTGGCGGTGGAGGAGCAGTTTCTTCTGTAAATGGAAAAACAGGAGCTGTAGTTATAACCAGTGATGATCTGGGTTTGCCTGACGTTCTAACTATAAAAGGACAGGTAGCAGATCAAGCATCTCTTCCTGCAACAGCAGCTAATGGCGATGTTTATCAAACTCAAGATACTAAAAACCTGTGGGCTTACGCGAATGGTGGATGGATCGATCTTGGTTCGTCAACTGTTGATCTAACAAATTATTACACGAAAACCGAGATCGATAGTGCTCATTATACTAAAACTGAAACGAATAATTTATTTGATACTCATAAATCAGATTCTGATGCTAAGTACCAAGCAAAACTTACAGCTGGTACCAACATAACAATTTCATCAGATAATGTAATTTCAGCTAGCGGTGGCGGAGGTCCAAGTGAAGAAACAGATCCAGTTTGGACAGCAGATAAGACTAGCTATTACACAAAAACTGAAGTTGATTCGTTAATTCCTCCTGTTTCTTCTGAAACCGATCCGATTTTCACTTCGTGGAAAGATGGAACGTATTCTTCCGATAAAGCCAATATAGATACAGAGTTTGCATCGCAAGACTCTATAAATGACTCACAAACGCAGGCTATAAATACTTTAACATCTTCATTAAATTCGGAAATTTCAGCAAGAGAAACAGCGGATACATCATTAAGAACCTCAATAAATAGTCTTTCAACCACAATAAGCGGAGAAACTACCGCTAGACAGCAAGCAGATGCAGCTCTTCAGACGGAGATAGATACGTTGTCTTCTGCTGGTTATCTAACTGATGCTCCCAATGATGGAAAGCAATATGCTCGTCAAAATGGAAGTTGGAGCGAGGTTGTAGGAGGGAGTTCTGAGCCACAACCAGAACTTGTAGAAAAGTTTGTTTATTGGATTTCAAGGATGGCAGCAACAACAAATGAGTGTTATGCTCTTGCAAGATTTAAAGGAGACGTTACGACTAAAATATATGGTCGAATTTCATTTCCTAATGATGCAACTCGTTATGAAGCTATGACGGCAACATATCGTGTTGACAACGATTGGACCGAATATACAAAAGACGTCGAACTTACAGACACTGAAATATTTATGGAGTTCTCAACAGATCCTAATTTTTCCTTAAACACAATAATTTATAGAGAACATTCTGAAAAGCCTGTAACTCCTTTAAATGATGCTCCTGCTGATTCCAAGATTTACGGAAGAAAGAATAATATTTGGGTTGAAGTTCCAGCAACAGGAACTTTATCATTAACTAAATGGGTTCAGAAAATTACAGATGCTGATGGGTCTCAAACAACATGGCCTTTAACTGAAGGAGTAGCCATGTATATTCAAGGAGTTAGAGCTAAGCACCAAGATGGAACGGCGTCTATATTCTGGCAAGATGATGATTACACTTTTGATCAAACAGCTCAAACTATAACTTTCACCATTGCTCCAGCAAGTGGAGACACCGTTGGGCTAGAATACGTTGGGAGGGCATCATAATGATTAGATTTCCTACAGACGCAATTGACGTTGCATCTACTTCCTATGTTGATCAAGAAACAGCCCTTGCGCAGGCGAGAGCCAATAATTACACTAACGTACAACTAGCGCCAATTAAAGCTGATGCGATAGATATTAAAGATCGTCTGACAACTATAGAAAATTCTACTTCGCTTAATGTATCGAATAAATATATATTCGCAAGTGTTGGAGAAAGAGATGCTTATTTTCAACAGCATCCCTCAGAGCTAGCAGATGGAGTTCTAGTCGTTGCTGAAGGAGTTACGTATGAATACGACCTTTCTACGGCGTCTTGGAAAGACGTTATGCAGGTTCTTAAAGGAGAAAAAGGCGATCAGGGAGTTCCAGGAGTTGGTGCTGACGTCTTCGTACCAGACTATGATACTGGATCGATACTTGAATCAGTATTAATAACTGAGGTTCCTCCTTACAGTACACCTTCTTCTATACAAACTGTTATATCTGAGGACGGTTATATTACAATTGAATGTATAGGCGGAGCAGTAACATCAAAAACAGATAAGTCTGTTGGTTATCTTGGGCTAGTAACCCTTATAATAAACGGCCGTGTTACTTCAAAATGGAAATTTCCTCAAAGGCCTGATGGGATAATAAACTTTACATGGATAAGCTCTATTTATCCGGTTCTAGTTGGAGATATTGTCCAAATGGACTGCTCTTATGACTGGGAAACAGGAGCGTCAATCCCTGTTAGCGGAAATACCTTGGCTCAAAGAATTAATTTCTCTCCTGTTAGAGGCGTTTCAACTCCTACAAGCGATGCTATTGATACACTTAATAATGCTGTATCTTCAATTTCTGCTTCTTTAAGCGCGGCGCAAGGACAAATTAATGATATATCTGTAGACTTTTCTCTTCATAGAGCTACGGACATATCTAGGTGGGATAACGCCTATTTGACTGAGCGACAGACCATGGTTCAGAACATATTTGCAATGGGTGGAAAAGAAGAAGTAGATAATAAGCATCTAGTGAATTTTCCTTCTTTTAATGTAACAGATCCAAATGGCGGAATACTGGACATATCGACAATAAATCAAGGATCGGACTTTGTCCAGGTAACCATTAATGGACTACTGGCATACGATACAAATGGTATTATAGCTGGTATTACTCTACAAAAGAGCTTCGCTGTTAATTACGGAGATGTTGTAGTAGGAACAGCAACTGGAGAAGCTCAAATAGTCGGTAGTATAACACCAGCAGTAATAGATCTTAATAATCCTATAACAAAACTTCGTAATAACTACTCAGATAGTATATTTTCTTTACAACAGCAAGTATCTGTAATTAATGCTGCTAGAGCGAATAAAAAATTAGGAACAGTTACTGTAGATATAGAATCGGATTCTCAAGGAACGGGGTATATTGTTCCAGAAAATCAAGGTCTTGGAGGTCAAATTGTTTATGAGGGAATAGATGCTCTTATCATATCTACTGGTCAAGTTTCAATTAACGGAACAGTAGTTTATGATTATGGAGGACTTCTTGGTCTGGCCATAGGAACAAAGAAGGAATCAAGAGATGTTGCAGATGGCGATATTATAACTTCTTCTGGTCTTAATTCTATTACGTATACTGCGTATGTAGAAGGACAATAACAAATTAATAGATCTCTCCGTTATATTTAGCGCATCGTGTTCATTGAAGCTGATTTCTTAGCAACAGTAAACACACGTAGTAGCTGACGACTGCGTTATATTTAACGGAGGGGTCTAAAGGAGGTTTTTGATAGCCTTGCAATCTGAAATAAACAATCAATCCGGTTTAAAAGACATTCTATTCTTCATATGCGACCCTAAAAAGAACATATCTTGTTCTAAGGAATGCTGTGCTTATTCGGCTCTAGTTAAGAATCCTTATTGTCGCATGACAATTTATCCGGATTTTTCTAATTTCCCTAATGAGCCCTACATAATAAACCCAAAGACTCTAGAGTTTGAGCGTATTCATATTGATGATATTTAAGGAGGAAACTCATGCTTGACATCATTAGAGGGACGACCCCCAACATTACATGCACTGTGCCTTACGATGTACCTCTTTTGGAGGCAGATGAAGTCTGGCTTAGCATTAAGCAAGACGGCTGTCTCGTGGTCGATCGGAAGCTCACAGATAATGGCGTTAGACTACAAGGCCAAACCATCATTGCTGACCTCACTCAAGATGAGACGTTGGCGTTCAAGACCTATCCAAAACCGAAAATCGGTGTTAGAATCCGCTTTGGAAACGAGGCAGTTGCATCAAGCGCGCCTCAAGAAGTTAGAATACTTGACGTTGTAAAGAGTGGAGTGATATAAGTTGGCTAACGATTTAACGTTCGACGCCATTATCGAAATCAACGACAGATCCTTCATTCCTCGTTTTACTTCTGGAGAAAATCCGGGAGGACTAAGCAATAGCTACGAAGATCTAAAGCTTCTTCCGCTTATTAATGATATTACCATAATGGGTAATCACAACGGTGCATATTACAAGCTCCAGGATAAGATGCGAGCGTTGACGGCCGAAGAAATAGAGAACATAGTCGATGGCGGCGAGATAATCCCGTCGCCGGACGAGAGATACGTTAACGAGTATATGCTAGCGTACTATAATACCTTCGTGGCTTCCAGAACGGATCTTGAAAACAAGGTCGACAAAATTCCCGGGTGGGGACTTTCTCAAGCCAATTTCACCCAGGAGGAAAAGACAAAGCTTGCTAATATGAACGCTGGCGGAGAGGTCAATCGAATTAACGCCATCTCAGTAAACGGCGTCATTAGGCCTCCGAGTCCTGCTCCATCTAAAACCGTCGCTCTTACTATTCCCACAAGAACAGCGCAGTTGCAAAATGACGCCAATTTCCAGACGTTTAACCAAATGGTCACGTATACCAACAATAAATACGACATCCTTATACCTGCTCAAGCTAGCGCGACAAACCAACTTGCAGATAAGGACTTCGTTAATTCTACATTTACTTCTCTTAACGCAAATCGCGTAACATCTAACGCAGCTGGTGATGGTTTTCCTACACGAAATGCTCTGCTTACAGCCGTTATATTTTACCACGGTGGAGTGCCATATACTCCAACTCAGCATGATTACGCGCTTATTGAGGCAGATGAAGGGGCACCGTCGCCATACACTGGTGGCCAGACTCGTATGGAATTTGATGGTACACAGTGGAATTATGCTTACGGCATCAACGACAGACCGTTTACTGCAGCGGAGACGGCGGCTATTGAGTCTGGGATTACGGCAGGATTAGTGGGTAACATATCGGAGCCGGATGAGACGCCACGACAGGATAGCATGAAGTATGTTACATCTGGCGGTTTATGGACCGAATTTGGAGGAAATCGTCAGGAGCTTGAGACAGAGAACAAGACTATTATTGGCGCTATCAATGAAGCGTTAAATGCGACTTCTCCTTTGTCTAATGATCCTAACCTTAATGATCCTAATACCGGACTTAGCACTGTAGGCTCGAAGGCGATCATGGACGAGGTGGCTAGGAAGACGCCGTTGAGGTATGCCACGGTAACCACGTTAGGTACTAGCCCTGGCGCGAACAATCTGTTTTTAGTAGGAAGGTACGTTAACGCGGTAAATAATGAGCGTGATACGATAACCTTTTTAGTGAACGACACCTTGCTCAACTC
>QMCE01000830.1_pt1 | contig 32844 bp, 34 predicted proteins | sample 1821851 | NCBI WGS metagenome assembly QMCE01 (sample SAMN09453174, study PRJNA476694) | Termite gut metagenome, whole genome shotgun sequencing project. | isolation source: worker | host: Odontotermes sp. | place: South Africa:Pretoria | collected 2016-01-28 | reverse complement strand
GTGATACGGCGGGTGCAAACGGTGTGAAGTGGATACTGCGAGAAAGCCCGCAGGACACAAGCTGGCAGAGCATTGTGTACCCCATGCCGGTGGAGGAATTGCTGTATGTTGGCGAAGCCACCAAAAACAAGCTGTGGGCAAAGGGAGAGCGCACCATTGGCGACCTAGTAAACATCGGCCCACAGCGGCTGAGCGAATGGTTTGGCAAAGTGGGCTGGGAACATTACATCCGCGCCACCGGGCAGGATACCACACCGCTGACAGCGATGGACGGAGGCCCGCCTATCAAAAGCATCGGCAACGGCAGCACAACGCCTTACGATATGCAAAAAGAGGAACAGGTTCACTGCATGGTTCATGTGCTGTCCTCCTCCGTTTGCCAGCGGATGCGGGCACACAAGGTGGAAGCGCGGACAGTGGAGGTTGGCATCACCTATGCCGAAGACGGCAATATGCGCTATCTTTCGTATCAAGCGCCGCTGCCGATACCCACAAATTTGGACAACGAGTTTGCCACCGCCGCGCTGAATTTGTTCCACAAGCGGTACCACCTAAAGCACCCAATCCGCAAATTGGCCGTGCGCGGTAAGGACTTGTGTTTTGCCGACAGTGTGTACCAAACAAGCCTCGAATACAATGTTCTCACGCGAGAAAGCGCCATGAAGCTGGCGGCTTGCAACGACAAAATCAACGAACGGTGGCGCAGGGCTGTGGTGCGCTGCGTGGAGCTGGCCGATCCCGCGCTGACAGGGCTTGGAACAAAGCCCAACCAGCAGTTTGCGCCAGCGGGATGGTACTGAATTAAGGTTTGTGCTATGAAGTATGTAAAAGTGCCGATTTTTCCAGTTACGAAGTACATGAACCGCAGGGAACGCAAGGAAATCCCCGCGCCGATGAAGCCTGTGTCTTTTGCGTTTGGAGATGATACCGTAACAGTGGATGAGGTGCTGTGCTGTGAGCGTGCGGTTTCCCGCAAAGCGGGCGGGCGCGGTTTCCGCTTTGCCTGCCGCGTAAGCTGGAGAAATACAGACCGCCAAAAATTGAGCAACATCTGGTTTGACGATTTTCTTCAGGAATGGTTCGTGGAAGTGCCGGAAAACCGGGTGCCGATGGATTGGGACACCGCCACGCAGATAACGGATATCAGCCCGCATTATGATGATGGGGATTATGAGGGGATGTGAAGGGATAGAATAGGTGGCTATATCATTACTTAGCATATACCATTCTTTGGCATAAAATGCTATACTGCTCTCAGAACCATGTATTTCAATATGTTGATGATGGGAGTTGATAGTATGCCGCGAGGTGTTAAACGCAGTGAAGTTGAGATTATCCAGGCAGAAATTGCCGCCGCCGAAAAGAAGCGCGAACAAAGTTTGAAGTCTGCCGCCGATGCAAAAAAAGCCATTACGCAGTTGCAAAACAAAATCGACCAGCAGTTGGCAAAAGAAATTGCGAAAGCCTGCCGCACGGCGGGTATCCCGCTGAAAGATGTGTTGGCTTGGGTGCAGACACAGCAGGCAGAGAGATTTGGTGCCGAGAAGCCGGCAGCCACCGAAGCAGCGCCTGCGAAGCGGTGTTCGCCAGCAAAGAAAACTGCCCCAGCATCTACTTGTGGTCGACCTAAAAAAGCGGCCGCTTCGCCTGCGCGGACAAAGAAAGCTAAGGTGCCGGGTAGGCCCAAGAAAGAGGTTGGTACTGATGAGATACAAGATATGGGAACACCAGATATCAAGAATTGAGCAATTGCAATGATTCTATCTGCGACCATATAGGATGGAAGAACGTTAATCAAGGTTGATAAATCATCATGAGGCCCGGTTCGGAGCGACAATATCGCTCTGAACTGGGCTTCTTTATGATAATTGATAAGTTGCTTGCGCCACGATTGGTCTTTCGCTGGCATGCAGTCATCGCGTGCAATTATGCCTAAAACTTATCAGTTATGCCAGATTCCGTCACAAACTTGCAAAGAAGTGGTATATGTTAATTGATTTATAGACGTAATGTCCACAGAGGAAATGTATTGAGTGCAATGCCTGACAATTAAAACTGGAAGGGAAATAGGGCGATGAAAAACCATAGAACTTTAGAAGAGAGTCCAGAGACAATGGAAGCATTATTTGCTCTGAAAGAGTCTGGAGAAATCCATCGACTAGGAACGCTCTTCTCAACAAATTCAAATAATTATTTCTATGATACTGGCACTCAAAAAATCATTGCTTTGGATGAGCAGTCGTTTGATGTTCTACAGGCATTGTTCAATGAGCAGATCCCTATGGAATCACTCACGAAAATGCTCACCGAAATGCCGAAGACGATTATTACTGAAATGCTCAGTTTTATTTGCCGCGAAAATCTTCTTTGTGCTCCAGAAGTAAAAAACCTATATTTACAGCTTGAAAATGTTCCTCTTAAAGAAATCATTTTAAGTGAGTTGGATCAAATTGTGTTAGAGGTCACGGAAGCATGTAATTTTCGGTGTAAATATTGTGTTTATAACGAAGATAATGAGGGCAACCGCGATTTTGGGTTTACCAGTATGAACTTTTCAACAGCCAAGAAAGCTGTTGACTATATCTTTGAACATGGAAGCAATAAAATTGCAATCACATTCTATGGCGGCGAACCTTTAATCAAATTCCCATTGATAAAAAAAGTTGTTGAATATGCTCTTTCCAATAATCCTGGTAAAGACTTGTCTTTCAGCATAACATCAAACATGACATTGATGACAAACGAAATCGCCGAATTTATAGCACAAACTCCAAATTTCAGTATTGTTGCAAGTATTGATGGACCACCAAATATACATGATATTGCGCGGGTATATGTAAATAATGAACCAACTTCACATGACGCTCTAAGAGGTTTGGAAATTATTTCAAAAAAAATGATAGCCGCTGGTAGAGAAAGTGGGTTAAGCGTAAATACTGTGTTGATTCCACCGTTTACTACAGATAAGTTTGAGGAAATCAATAGCTTTTTTAGTAACCTGGAATACCTACCTAAATCAACAACGGTTCAGATCACATACCCTTCTCCTGGAACATATCCAATGGACGATTATATTCAACGTGTCCAATATAACCCTCAATACTTGTTTTACAATTCTGTAGACCCACTTGGGAAATGGCAGCTAGGGAAGGCTATCTCAAATGGAATAAGAGCCGAGGACGCAAGGAACATATATACCAGAGGGATTTTGCAGATACTCTTAGCAGTCAATAACCGTGGTATTATGAATCCACCTAGCGAAAAATATCATTGCAATGGGTGCTGTCTTCCGGGTTCAAGGAAACTATATGTTATGACGCAAGGAGACTTGCGGATTTGTGAGCGAATTGGTGAGTCTCCAATTATCGGGAACATCTCTTCCGGCATCGACTTTTCAATTTTGAATCAAAAATATGTTACTGAATACGTTGAACAATCTCTACCATTCTGCTCTAATTGTTGGGCAATAAATATGTGCCCAATCTGTTATGCTCATTGTTTCAACAAAAATGGTGTGGATATCGAAGCAAAAAGGGAACTTTGCGACAATAGAAAAGATGATATCCGCAGTAAGATGAGTATTTTTTATTCCTTATTAGAGCAGTATCCTGATGTTACGAATATCCTTAGGGACGTAGATATAGGATAATAATCGAAAACTATCATAAGACGATATGCCTGCTCAATAAGAAGGTTGCTTAGAGAAAAGTAAATTCTGTTGAGCATGTATAAATATTGCAGAAAGGAGATTAAGCATGAAAGTTGTTAACCCCTTGTTCGGTGGTGCTCAAATGCGCGCTGGCCGTTGTGGTTGTGTATGCTCGTACTATTACATGGACCTTGACGCCCAGAATGAAGCGGGCTACAAAAAGTACGGTTGCTCCGCAAGCTGCATTCCCGGCAACAACGCGAACAACACCGCCAACTGGAACGGCGCCATCAACCACAATTAATCCTGTGTGGCGCGACAAAAGGAAAGTGGACAACCACTTTCCTTTTGTCACATTCCGGTCAATTGAGGAAGAACTCTGTGAGTAAAGTAAAAAAAGTATGGGCAACATTGCATATCCTATTTAGAGCGATAACCCTGCTAATCACAAGTGCCCCGTTATATGCTGTTTGCTCATTAGGCATCAGCATTGCTTCAGGTCTCACTGTTCCAATAATCCTGCTCTTATCACAACGCTTTTTAGATTGTGTGGCAGAATCACTACAAAATGGATTTATTATTCCAACAATGTTTTATTATCTTGTGGGTATCTTTTTTATATCAATCATTCAGAGTCTGTTATCTACTATTGGCTCGAACACACGACAAGGATTTTCCGAAAAGCTCTCTATCAAGATAACTGATATGGTGTTTGGGAAGGTAACGCAACTTCCAATGGCGACATTTGATAATCAAAGCACATATAACACCATTAAAATTGCAGCCGAAGAAACCCCGGGTAGATGTATGAGCTTGATTGAAATAATGAGCGTCATTCTACAGAGTCTACTTCAGCTTTTGGGTATAGCCGCGCTAGTAATTAGTCTGCATTGGAGCATTGCTGTTCTCGCATTATTGGCAAGTTTACCCATCTTTTTCATTAATTGCCATATTGGGAAAAAGCTATTCAACATACAAAAAAAGCGCATGGAAGGCATTCGGCTTATTGATACGCTAAAGACGCTCATTGTTAAAAATGACAATGTCAAAGAGCTAAAACTATTCAATCTTTCAGGATTATTAACAGAGCTAATACTATCGAAACAAGAAAGTTATCATTTAGAAAACAAGCGAGTAAGAAAGCATTTGACTGCTCTAAACTTTCTTTCATATTCAATTGAGGATATTATTTCTCTGATACTAAAAATAATCGTTGTCTCTCTCTCAATTATTGCAAAAAAAAGCATTGGTACAATTACAATGCTGATATCAGCACTTGATCAGTTTACATCTTCATTTCAGACAATTCTGGGCCAAGTATCCAGCTTATATGAACAGTCATTATACTTGCAATACGTGTTTGACCTACAGGACATTAGTATTCCAGATGAAAGTCAGCTGCAAGATTTAGATGGCAAAATAGAAACTATTGAGTTTGAAAACGTATCCTTCAGATATCCTGGGTCAAAGGTCAATGTTATTGACAACTGCTCATTTGTGATGGAGTCTGGGAAAACTTATGCACTGATAGGGATAAATGGTTCCGGGAAAACTACAATGATTAAGTTGTTGCTGCGTCTTTATTCACCAGATAAGGGCAACATATATATAAATGGAGTCGATGTCAAGCTAATTAAAACTGCGTCAATAATGAAGCGGTTCTCTGCTGTATTCCAAGATTTTATCAGATTCCCGCTTTCTGTCGGTGATAACATTGCTTATGGCAAACAAGATAGTGCAAATTTTGATGATATTGCCAAGGCAGCATCATTTTCAACTGCAGATGCTTTTATCAGAAACTTGCCTGAACAGTATGATACCCAGCTACAACGTGAGTGGAGCGGCGGCACAGAATTGTCGGGAGGCGAATGGCAAAAAATCGCTATATCACGCTGCATTGTAAAGCGGTCCGACATTTATATTTTCGATGAACTTTTTTCTGCTCTTGATGCCTTTTCTGAAGCGGCCATCATGCAAAAACTAGAGCAACTCAAAGAAGGTAGAATTTGTGTATTTGTTACACATCGATATTCCAGTGTGAGTCTTGCAGACCACATATTTGTTCTTGACAATGGTAGTTTGGTTGAAAGCGGAACACATTCCGAACTAATGACGATTGATAGTGGTATTTATAATCGCCTTTATACAACTCAAATCGAACCGATCAAATCAATGGAATATTCGGCAGCACAATAACTCAGTGGATGGGTATGCAAAATAAGAATGTTGCTCCGCCACCATTGGTGTCAAGCACTTGTATACTTGTACCGTGAAGCCTCGCCAGTTCAGCGGCAACGCTTAATCCAATACCAAAATTGTTCTTACTATTATGGCTTTTATCCCCCTGATAAAAACGGTTAAAAATTTTGCGCTTATCTTCATCACTTATGCCCTTGCCATGATCAACAACCGAAATTATCACTTGCTTATTATCATTGCGTCCCACAATCTCAATCGCCGTACCTGTTGAAGTATGTTCAATGGCGTTTGAAATAAAAATTAGTATCATTTGCAACACCCGATCAGCATCTACCTCAATAGAAGGTAGTGGTTCATCGGGCAACTCTAAACGCATTGGATGATTGCTTTTTTGTGCAAGCACAGTGCATCGGTCATATGCGGCAATCAATAATCCCTCAGTGTTTGCAACAGCTTTTTTTAGCAGTAATCCACTCGCTTCAATATGGGACAATAGTAGCAAATCGTCCACTAAGCGCGCCATATGCTTCGCTTCATCACAAATAGCGTCCAAATGTATATTGGCTTGCGGGAAAGCAGATAACTCTTTGTCTCTTTGCAGATATTCCGCGCTTGCGGAAATAACTGCCAAGGGACTTTTAAGTTCATGGCTGGCCGCCGCGATAAACTCCTTCTGTTCACGCTGGGCTATTTCGGCAGGCTTGACGGAACGTCTGGCTAAAAACCAACTTACAACAACCAGCACAACCATCAACCCAACAAAGAGCAGAACATGCCGCCAAAATAGCAGTTGCGTTTCTTCATACAAATAGGTGCTTTGGCGAAGCATTATCAGACCATACCAACTGCCTACGGAAACGGGCGAAAACACCACACGCCCTGCGTACTGTGTACCATCATTGCCGATTACTTCAATATCGCGGCTTGCATATGCAATAGGAATGAAATCAGAAATCTCCGCAATTGCAAAAAGCCGCCCCGCTTCCTCTTCTGCAAGTGTGCGCAAGCCGTTCTTTTCATCATGGTTTTCGCCATCTGCAATGTCGATGTAACTACCGTTGTCGTATAGAAAAATGAGCATATCGAAATCACGTTCATACTCTCTGACGATAGCGTGGTCGATATGGTCTTCTTTTAACAGAGAATGTTCAACCATTTGGTTTTGATAGGCATTGACCGATTCAATTTGTGCCTGAAGCTGAGATATTGAAAGCAAATAACTAAATAGCAGTGCAACAAACAGAACGATACCTGTTAGTCCGGCACACAAGACAATAAAATTTCGTCTTAGCCGTTTATACATGCCATGTCTCCTTTGTTCGGTTGGACAAGCATAAACCCTACACCACGTTTTGTGGCAAGCTCTACGATTGCCCCAACTGCTTTAAGCCGCCTACGCAAAAAATAGATGTAGCTGTCCATATTTCCGTCTTCAACCTCAGCGTCCGGCCCCCAAACCCTGTTAAAAATCAGTTGCCGGGTGATTACCTTCCCGGCGCTGTCAATGAGTAGTTCCATAATGGCATACTCTTTTTCCGTTAGCGGTAATTCATCCGATGGCCCTTTCAACGCCATTGTACTGGGAACAATAGTAATATCACCAAAGCACAGTTTTTTTTCTTCGATTGCAGCGGGACGCCGCAATAAGGCACGGATTCTGGCAAGCAGTTCCCCTGTGTCAAAGGGTTTGGAGATATAATCGTCCGCCCCTGAATCAAGGCCAGTGATTTTGTCGCCAATGGCACTCATGGCTGTAAGCATGATAACCGGCACTGAAACACTGGCAGCTCTGGCTTGCTTCAATACGGTTATCCCGTCCATGTCAGGCAGCATCCAGTCTAGCACCACCAAATCAGAAGCATTGTTCATCATTTGAAAGAGACCTTCTTCGCCGTTATCGCTTTCGGCAACAGTATAACCCTCTTTTTTTAGCGTGTCTTTGATAACAGAGCGCAATCTTATATCATCTTCAACCAGTAATATTTTCATATTAGCCCTGCTTTTAGAAGTTATTTTGAGAATTGGCGCGGTATAGTGCGCTTAGAACCTGTTCTTCTGTAAATCATAATACGATATCGTTTGGGAGGTCAAGTATGCGAATTTCAAAAATTATAGCTGCGTTGACTCTATGGTTAGCCGTACTAACGCTGGCAGCTTGCGAGAGTAATAATGTTGTTCCGCAGAATAGCGGCGAAGATAGTGCTACGAGTGCAAGTGTTTCACCAACATCGCAGGTAGTAACAAGCGAGAACGCTGACGGTAACTCCGTTTTGCCGGAGGGGATTCCCGCCGGTCAATATGATAACCTTGCCCAGCGGCGAGATGGCAGCATCATCTATTCAATCATCGACACGAATGGCCAGCCCCATGCCTATAGTACGAATGATGCTGGGAGAAATTGGCAGGAAATCGACAACAATCACGTAGTTTCCAGTATGGGAATGGATTTGTCGCCAACCAGCATATCCGCAACAGTGGACAGCGATGGGAATTGGTGGGTGGCCGGTGTTAAAGATAATGGGAACGCTGCCATACTGCGCATAAAACAGGATGGAGTAACCGACGATTTGTCATCGGCAATTACCACGTCGTCACCATTTATTGAAGAGATATTGCAGGATGGGGAATACATTGCCATTCGGTATTCCACGCAAACTGCGATTTGGCTTACCACTCTTCGGCAGACCGATGGCACAAAGGTTGCGGACATCGAACTATCTGGATATATATCTATTTACGGCTCCAATGCCCAAAATGGCAAAGCATACGGCTTTGATTTCTCGGCACAAAAAATCTATGAAGCCGATTTGACGAATGGCAGTGCGCAGTTACTCGGCACTTTGCCAAAAGGTGCTCTGCCAGAGGGAATGTATCTCCATGCCTATACGGTGGCCTCAGATGGCACCTTTTATGTGGTAAATGCGGAGGGTATCAGTCGACTTGATGGCGAAACGCTTTCATTACTGGTTCCTTATGTAAGCGGTGCTTATGACATTGAAAATGATTATCAGTACACACCAAGAGCGAGTCTGCTTGTAGCCGCTGATAATAGTATATGGCTTGCCGCTGCCAGTGATGGTTTACCGTGCCTATATCGGTACGTATAGGAGGAAGATAGTTTGAAACAAAAAGTGAATGACAGCGGTTAGAAAAGGCCGCATGAAAACAGGCCACCAGCCCCGCAATGTGGTAGCCAAGAGCTAGGCGATAAAATCAAGCGGATACAGGCGGTTTAATAATAACGAAACCCTTCTTTTCCAACAAGCGAATGGCTTTTTGCTCATGGCTGGCAGGAGCAACATCAGCGCCGTGACACAGCTCAGGGTTGTAAGGCTCAGCCTTTTTCAGAACATGGTATACGGCGGTGAGAAGCATCCGTGCGATGGCAACAATGGCCTTTTTGTGGCCACGCCGTTTCTTGATGGCAAGATATCTGTTACGGATTTCGGGATGCTTTGGGGAAGTGACCACAGCGTTGGCACACTGGATGAGCAGGGGCTTGATGTAGACTCCGGCGCGGCTGATCCGGCTGGATTTACGCTTGCCGCCGCTCTCGTTGCACTGTGGTGCCAAGCCTGCCCAAGAACAAAGATGCTTCGCCGTTGGAAACACGGACATATCAGTACCGATTTCCGAGATAACTGCAACAGCGGAAAAATTCCTGATACCCGGCACGGTGGAAACAAGGTTGACTTGCAGCAAGTATGGCTGGGCCAAGGTGAGGATAACTGATTCAAGATTGGCTTTGCAGAGTTCCAGTGTGTTCATGTGGACGCGGATGACTTTCAGCTTCTCCGTCTGCCCAGGGGAGATTTCCCCATCAATGGCCAACTGAATTTCCTCAACAGGCGTTTTGCATCGGCCATCTACAAAAGGCGAGACATCAAACCCTTTGTCCTCCGGGTGCTCCAGCAGGTGGTTCAGAATTGCAGTGGCACTTTTGCCGAACACATCGGAAAAAGCGTGGTCAAGCTGGATGTTAGAGGTTGTCAGGCAATTCTGGGCGCGGTTCTTTTCGCCGGTTGTGTAATCGGTCATCTTGGAGCGGTAACGCATTAGGTCACGCAGTTGCCGGATGTCGGCAGGCGAGATAAAGCTGCCGGACACCAGATCGTGCTTGAAGATGTCGGCAATCCACTTTGCATCCTTTTTATCAGTTTTCTTACCCCGGATGGCCTTGAGGTATTTTGGGTGGGCAAGCACAACATTACAGCTTGCCTCAAGAATGTTGTAGACCGGATGCCAGTATTTCCCGGTGGATTCCATGCACACGTCCCGGCAGCTATTTTCAGAAAGCCATGCTGCCAATTCCCGCAGGTTCTTGGTGTAGGTTGAAAACCGCTTGCTTTTGTAGGTTGTGATGTTTTTTTCATTGGTAGCCGCGATACAGGCCACCACAAAGGTTTTGTGGACATCAATTCCACAGCAGATTGGATAAACGATTTTGAGCATGGCCTCATCCCTCTTCAATAGATTCGAGGATAAGGGCATTGACTGGCCGCCCACGCATAAACGAGAGTTGTTTATCAAATTTTAGTTTACGTGCTCTGTGGCGACACTTATCTGTGCTTGAAAGGGCAGCCGGCACACATTACTATGCGGTCAGCTTAACCTGGCCCCACTCACCTCCCCGTGCTCTGTAGTGTACCCTTTTCCTCTGCTTCAATTTTAACAACTCTTACAGCAAAGGCATATCCCGTTTCATTCGGTTTTGTGCCTTTCGCAGAAAGGAATGACCAATACTATGCGAAAATTACAGTTCATATGTGTGATTTTAGCACTCCTGTTATTTTTGTCCGCTTGTGGCCAGCAAAGCGGGGAAAGCGCCAGCAATACAAACGTGCCCATTAGGGGATATATAGAAGAAGATGTAAGTCCAAAAACGGCTGTGTCTGGCGGGGCCTTGAGTGTTTTCGCTGATGGGCGCGTGTCTTACATGGCGTATATGGCCGGGAGAATACCTGTCGCTTTTGTCAGCGGGACAGAGCCAATGAGTTTTGAAGAAGTTGACAACACTGCTGTTCGGGCATTCGTTGAGCAGGCTGGCGACAATTTGGATATTGACGCTATACTTTCGTCCGATGGAACATGGTGGGTCAGCACCCAAAGCGAAACGGATTTGTTGCCTTCGCTCATCGCGATTTCCGCAGATAGTACACAGACACAAATTCCACTGAACCACACCGGTGATAGAACGCAGCGTTATACCGCCCGCACTCTTGTGCAGGATGGTGATAAGTTCATTTCACTGCTGCTTATTCTGGAAGATGAAACCCAAAGCGAATGCTTTCTAGTATCATTTGACGCGGCCAGTATGGAACCAGTTTCCAACATACGCTGCCCGATTGGTACACTAACAGTGTATGTGAAGAATGGAATGGCCTACTCACTGGATTTTGGCGGCGGGTTGAGTGTATATGATATTGAAAGCGGTGAAAAAGAAAATAGCAAGGTGTTGCCCCAAGAACTGGTAAATGACTTGATTAAATCATCTTATTGTATAGATGATAACGGCGACTTTTGTGCGGTAAACGGCAATGGGATTCAGAAGATTGCGTTAGAGGGTAATAAACCTCAAACCATCGTTTCCGATGCCAGCCATGCCTATGCCGGGGCCGCTTTTTCACGCAGTAGTATTGTGAGTTTACAACAGGATCAGTTTTTAGTATCGTTTTCCGAACTTGGTAAGGGCAAAGTGTTTTTGTACAAATTTGGCGAATATACGCCTGAAGAGGAACAGAATCTACATTTGTGGGCGCTGGAAGAACAACCCATCCTACGCGAAGCGGTAATGCAGTACCGGCGGGCCAACCCCCAAGTCAACATTATTCTGGAATATGGACGCTCAAAAGATGAAAACGCACAGACGGACGAAGATATCATTCGGGCACTGAACACGCGATTATTGGCGGACGAATGCCCTGATGTACTTGTTTTGGATGGGCTACCAGCGCAAAGCTATATTTCCAGCGGACTATTGAGCAGTTTGGAGGGACTTATTGATGAAAGCGTATATTATGGCAATGTAATAGAGTGCTATAAAGGGGCAACCGGCACATTTGCTTACCCGATATTTTTCCGTATTCCAGCACTGCTGTCAACCGTGGATAATGAGGACACAATAGAGAAAATCACTACTTTACAAGACCTTGCAGCGTTATGCGAAAATCAGGAAGCGATGTACTTCAACAACTATGATGATTTATTCAATACGCTGTACGGTGCATATTCGGCAACTATGTTTCCCAATGACAGTAGTGTTGTTGAGAGCGATGTTCGGGCATTCCTTGAACATACAGCGCAAATCGCGGATAGCCTTGGGCTTTCCATGCAACCAAGCTATTTGTATGGCGATAATACCCCACCAGGACAAGCCTATATTCCATCAAGCCAGGGAGTTACCGGGTTCAAAATGGATAGACCGTATGGCGCGGCCATATTGAATGATTATTCGGATATTTATTTGTCTGCACATCGTCGGGGCGATATTGTTTGCACACCCTTGCCGGGTAACGCCTTTGTCCCGTATATCAGTGCGGCTATCCCTGTGGGCAGTGCGAATACCGATGCTGCAAAAGCGTTTGTACAGTATATGCTTACAGATGGCGCGGTACAGTCGTCCGTTTACAAATCAGGGTTTTCCGTATTGAAAGGCAACGACCATACAGACTACAGCCTTTTTCTTGAAGAAGCACTGGCGGATTCGGAATACCCGAAACCCATAGGCGATAGCCTGAGTTTTAACCTTGACGGCCTGATAGAAAAACTTAGACACATGAGCGGAAACAGCATTGTACTAAAAAACAAACTATATATACAGGCTATGCGTCTGTATCAAGGCCAAGCCAATCTCGACACCGTGGTTGCCGAAGTTATGCGTGACGTGCAAATCTATCTGAATGAACAGCGATGAAACGGATAAAAATACGTAAAGGCCATAGACAAACTGGCTTGCCCAGCGAAAAACTAGCCGCCCTGTTTTTCCTGCTGCCCAGCCTGATTGGGTTGTGTGCCTTTTTCCTCGTGCCCTTCCTTGACACCATTCGCCGCAGTTTCTATGACACGCGCGGGCAGCAATTCATCGGAGCAGAAGGGTACACTTCGGTACTAAGCAACAGCGCCTTTCAGCTTGCCGCTACCAATACTGCCAAATTCATTTGCGTGTGTATCCCAATCCTGCTTGCCGCAGGCCTTGCGCTGGGCTTGCTGGTGCAGGCCATTCGGCCCCACGGCAAAATCTTCAAAACCAGTTACCTGTTGCCGATGGCCGTGCCCGTAGCCAGCATGGTATTACTGTGGCAGGTGCTGTTCCATCAAAACGGCCTTGTAAACGCCGCCCTTTTGGCGCTGGGCGCTGCCCCGGTAGAGTTCATGGGCACATCGGCGGCCTTTTGGGTGCTGGTGGGTACCTATGTGTGGAAAAACGCGGGATACAACATGATTTTATGGTTGGCGGGGCTGGATGCCATATCTCCATCGCTATATGAAGCCGCCAAGGTAGACGGCGCAGGGGCATGGCAGTGTTTTCGATTCATCACAATGCCATCCCTGTTGCCCACGCTGGGGCTTACGGCCATCCTATCGTTGCTCAACAGCTTTAAGGTGTTTCGTGAAGCCTACCTTGTAGCCGGGTCATATCCGCATGATTCCATCTACCTTTTGCAACATCTATTCAACAACTGGTTCCAAAATTTGGACGTTAGCCGTTTGTGCGCCGCCGCTGTGATGCTGGCTGTAGTATTGACCTGCCTGATTATGCTGATGCAGCGGTTCTTACAAAACGACGATGATTGACAAGACTGGGGGCTGATGTACCATGCAAAGCGGTAAATCAAAAAAGCGGAGCAAAGCCCCCATTGTTATTGTACTGATAATTGCCGCCCTGCCGGTGTGGTTAGCCCTGTGGTTCATGCTCACCGGGGCGCTGATGCCGTTGGATGAACTGACAGTAACAGTAGGGCCGGTGCTGGCGGGGCAGGAAGGAATGGCAAGCTGGCCTATTCTGCCCACTTGGCCCACGCTTTCCCCTCTGGCGGAACTGCTTTTGGACACCCCGCAATTTTTCGTGATGTTCTGGAACAGCTTTGCGCTGGTAATCCCTTCGGTAGCTGGGCAACTAATTATCGGCGCACCGGCGGCGTGGGCGCTCTCGCGCTTGCGCTTCCGGGGGCGAAAACTGCTATTGGCGCTGTATATCGTACTGATGTTGATGCCCTTCCAAGTAACGATGGTTCCAAACTACCTTGTGGCAAACAATCTTGGCCTTATGGATACCATTTGGGCGGTGGCTCTACCGTTCGCCTTTTCCGCCTTCCCGGTGTTCATCATGGCAAAAGGCTTCGACGCCGTACCGCGCGCCATGCTGGAGGCCGCTGCCATCGACGGCGCAGGGCATTTTCAAACTTTTGTGCGTGTCGGCTTGCCGCTTGGAGTGCCGGGTATACTGTCGGCACTGGTGCTGAGCTTCATCGAGTGCTGGAACGCCATTGAACAGCCCATGACATTCCTCAAAACCAAGAGCCTGTGGCCGCTGTCGCTGTATTTGCCGGAAATTGCCGCAGACCGGCTGGGCCTTGCAATGGTGGCTTCGCTGATGATGCTGGCCCCCGCTGCCCTCATTTTCATGTTTGGGCAGAAATACCTTGAACTCGGAATACAGGCCGCCGGGGTGAAGGAGTGAGCAATATGCGTAAAATCTTTAAGGCGAAACAGGATATAGAAGATGTTCTTTATATAGAAGTAGATAGTGATGGAGCCGAAAGTGCTTTGCAGGTGCAGGGACAGGAAGGTGCCCTTGCGAAACCACAACACAAATTGCTGCCCAAATGGCCGCACATCCAAGATGAATCGCAGAAAAAGGCGCTGGGCAATATCCTCAAATTCATGGCGCTGGTGCTTGTTTTCACAATTGTTGCGCGGGGTGCGGCGGGCGCTACACTGGCTAAGGTGGACACGGTAACGCCCTATCCCGGCGAGATTGTGGAATCGCTACAGGCCAATGGTACCGTACAAGCCGCGTCTTCGCTTCCTATCACCGCACCGGCGGGCTTGACCCTCAAAGAAGTGCTTGTGGTACCGGGGCAAACTGTTAGCATTGGAGATGCCATTGCGCGGTTTGATACCGAAGAAATAGCCGAAGGCCGCCAGCGCGCGCAGCTTGATTTGGACGAGATGAATCTGAACCTGCAAAAGTTGGAACGCGGTGAGACTTATGACGGTAGCGCCCTCACGAACGCGCAAAATGCACTGACGTGGGCCGAACAGGACTACAACAACACACAAGCGACAGGCAATGCGGCCATCGCCGCCGCCCAAACGGCGCTCAACAACGCCCTAAGCACGCTGGACGCCCTACGAAGAAGCGCGGCGGATGCCGCTGCACCGCCTGCCTCAGATTCTGATGTGAACGCAGACCCCAACAGCAGTGCGCCTGCCGGCCCCAGCCCAGCGGACATTGCCGCCGCCGAAGCTGCCGTTACCGCCGCTCAGACCGCCTTGGACAGCGCCGTTCGGGATGCGGATGTGGCCTTGCAGGGCGCGGCCAGGGCGATTGAGACAGCCAGACTGAACCTTGCTTCCGCGCAGCAGGCGGACGCCGAAACCCGCCAAGGGATTGCCGATGCCGCCGCGCAAAACGCGCTGGATGCCGAAGCACTGCGGCTGGACATAGAAAAGCAGCAAGCCGTTATAGCGTCTTATGACACCATACGGGATGGCACCATAACGGCAGGCATTGACGGCACCGTACTGGAGGTAGCAATCGCGGGAGCGGTGGCCGATGAAAACGCCGTCGCCGTCATTTCAAACGTAGCCGGTGGATATATTGCCACAGCCGACATCCCCGAAGCGGACGCCGCAAAACTGCCAAACGGCGCGCAGGTGAATGTATCTATCCCACAGGGCTATTACGATGGGGGGAATCCCATCATGGCTACACTATTGTCAATATCATCCCCAACCGGCAATGGTATGGTACGCATAACGGTGCGTCTGCCCGCCGGAGAGTGGAAACACGGACAGGCCGTGCAGTTGGAGGCTGTACTCAGCCGCCAGCAGTACCAAAGCTGTGTGCCGCTGTCGGCCCTCGGCCAAGGGCAGGAGGGATATTTTGTGTATGTTATGGAGGAGCGCAGCGGCGTATTGGGTACGGAAAACGTGGTACGAAAAGTGCCGGTTACTTTACTTGCCCGCGACGCAAACATGGCGGCTATCGAGGGCGGCATATTCGGTGGAGAGCGCGTGATTAGCTGGACATCCAAGCCCTTGGCGGACGGTGACAAAGTGCGGGTGCGGCAGGTATGAGACGGCAAAATATATGGCAAACAGCACGGCATAGCATTACAAAAAAGCGTGTGTATATCACAATAATATGGTTGTGCTGGGGCTTGCTGCTTTGCTTGGCGTTTTCTAATGCGCTATGACTCGCCCATATCCCACGCCGCCGCCACGAAGGCCCGGAGAATGGCGGCGGCAGAAGGTGACGCGGCGAGTTTCTGGCCGACCTTTTGGACGGAGCAAGAGGGTGTTGCGGCACAGGGATTGCACACCGTAACCGCGCGCTGCCTGTGGTTTTCCGGTGACGCTGTACTGGTTCGGCCCGCTGATTATTTACTTGGCAGTTACCCCGCCCCTTTGGATAACACCGGGTGCTGTATTTCTGACACCTTGGCATGGCAGCTTTGGGGCACGGAGGATGTGGTTGGCTATGAGATATCAATCGCGAAACAAAGCTATACCGTGCGGGGTGTTTTCCGCGAGGATGATTTGCTGGTGATGGCAGGCGTGGGTGAAACCGCCTTTGCGGACGGCTGGCAAGCTGTGGAACTGGCTGGTATGCCGGACGGCGATGCCCGCGCCGCCGCGCTGGCTTTTGCACAAGCGTCCGGGCTGGGTGAACCGGCCTCATTTGTTGATGGGCCTGCCATCGTGGCCTTTTCGGGTCTTTTAGCTGCCCTGCCGCCGGTTGTAATGGGAATTGCATTGCTGATTGCCCTGTTGCGCTGGGTGGCAAGGACATTACCCGGCAAAGGCAAGGGGTGGGCGCTGGCTTTTGCAGCACTGCTCGTGCTGGTGCTGGCATTGCCGGCCCTATTGGAAATGCTGCCCCCGGCTTTTATCCCCACGCGCTTTTCTGATTTTGCATTTTGGGGCAGGCTGGCGCAGACACAGTGGGAACATATAGAGGAATGGCTGCTACTGCGTCCGTACCACATTGATTTACAGGCGAAACTGCTGCTGGCGGCACAGGCAGGGATTTTCATTGCGCAGAGCATCATCAGTGTAGGTTTGACAAGGTATTGTCTGATTATAAAACGTAATAATGCGCTTTGAGATTATTATACTATACAAAAAACGACATGGGAGCATACCCGTGTCGTTTTTGCATGGCCCAAAATTGGTTTATGCGTGGAAGTCGCTGTTGTCATTTTCGGTAGCATCTTCAGTTTCAAGACGCGCCGCAGGCCGTTCCGCTTGGTAGATATACCCCCCACAATCCGGTGGCCACTTTGCCCCGCGCTCAATGATTTTCTGTGCCACCCGGCCCAGCACCGAGTTCGTGTTCGAGTTCTTCTTGTTCATTTGATTTCTCCTCCTGTTTTAATAGTTTAGCAAATATTGTCAACACAGCAACCGAAATGATTGCCGCATTTGCAACTGCAATATACTCGCTTGGAACCGGCAGCACGAATGCAATCAACAAAAGCGCCGAAATAACAACACATACTATTCTTGTGTTCTTCTTCAACTTTAAGGTTTCGGGCCTTGTAAGATGTAGTTTTGGGTGCCTGATGGGGGCAAGAAATATAATGACTATTTCTGCTATGAAAGCCACAAGAAGTGAAATGCCAACAGCAAAGTCACTTGTATGGGCAATTAGTTTGGCGAGAAACACGCTGCTGAAGCAAAGGACAATGGAGACTGCCGAGCAGAGCAAATCATTTTCAAAATGGAAGCCGCCTGCGCGCTTTCGCAATAGAAGAAAAACCACAGTAAAAATCAGAACCTCAAATACTACTTTAAGAAATATCGCTATGATGAATATCAGCGAGAAGGAAAACACTTGGCTAAGGGCGCTTTCCAGCCCATATCTTAGCCATTGCTGTTTTAGTTCGGAATATTTCAGCCGTCTTGAAATATTCTGCGACAAATGTTCAGCAAGTAAATGTATCATAGACCCAGTATACCCGCCTTATCACTTTTTTGTGCGTTTGAAGCATAAGTGATTTGTTTTGAGCATAACTGCACTAGACCCTTTGGGGTGCTTTGATGATTGTGACGAATTGGAAAGTCGTTTCAGTCGTAAAAATTTCATAGTCTGCCTTATATTTTTCCAGAGTATTACGGATATTCAAATACCCAATACCGTGATTTCGTCCGTCTTTTCGCGCGGATACAGGAATTTTGTCGCTGATTGAAGGCGGCTCAACAATGCCATTCGTAACAGCAATTGTAGTGCTTCTGTTTTTCGATTCCAATTTCACAACAATGTTCTTGTTTGCTTGAGGGCATTTGGCGCTTGCCACAATGGCGTTATCCAGCAGGTTAGACAGGATGCAAACCAAATCGATATCTTGAATGCCGACATCCCTAAGGTTATTTGTGTTTACGGAGAACTCTATCCCATTCGCTTTTGCTTCTCCGCTTTTGATGTTTAAGATGGCGTCTATCAAATCGTGCCCGGTATGGAACTCATAGTGCTGGACAATTAAGTCGCTTGATAAATTCGATACATATCTTGCCGCCTTTTCACACTGCTTATCGTTAAGCAGTTGCTTGACAGTGGCGACTTGATTTCTATAGTCGTGCATAAATTGCTTCTGCTTGTCATACAGCGCAGATATTTCATCAATATGTGATTTTTGATAATCAATTTGCTTTTGAAGTAGCGTGTTTCTATATTCCTCACGAGCCTGCAAGTACATTTGCTGAAGGAAATGGTAGAGCAGCATATCCATGATGACCAAGCCGACGGATGCCATAATTGCTGTTATGCCGTGATGGGAATCATTTGCCAATTGGAATGCAATGACAACGTTTACCAGCATTAGGCCAGCAGAAAATATGATAGGTATACTGTTATGCAGTTCAGAAACTTTAACGGTGAAAAACCGCTTTCTGAATATGAGCAATACAGATATAACGAATATTTTTGGCAAAAACGAGAGAAATGGTTCAACCCAACTATAGCTGGCTTCGGCTTGTATATTGCTGGTGATTGATGAATAGCCAACGACCACTAGAATATCGGCTGTTATTATAAGAACATACACAAATGTTACCATGTAAAAACGTATAAACGTCGTTGCACGAAAAAATATAACGCTTATAGCCAAATTCACGGCAAGAATCAGTACGCTTTTTATAATGCTGTTTTCAAATGTCAGGGCTATGTAGCTGTTGCTTAGGCACATCAGTGCAGTTGTTATAGGCCAAGAAAGATACCATTTGGCAAAGGTTCTGCGTTCAAATGTTGATACGTAAATAATAAGGTACGCTTGGGATTCCAAGAACACCAATAAATTTGTATGCAGTATAGGATTCATTGTGTACCCTTAAAAAGAAAGTATTGTCTTTTCACGTCTTGAAAACGCCGCTGGCTAATGTATAAGCTCTTACCATCATCAAAAACGCACTTATTGCCTTGTAAATCGTTCGTTATTTCATCAATAAAAGACATATTGACCAGATGACTATGATCTATCCTAACGAACAAATCTTCACCGAGAATGGTCAGCATATCTTTTAGCGTATGTTTCCGTGTTTTTAACGGCTCTCTTTTCGCTGTGGAGAAGTAGAGTGTTAAGAGATGTCCTAAAGAATCCACATATAAGATTTCGTGGCGGAATATGCTCATTTCGCCTTCGATGAAATCGATTGTGATTTTTTGGCTTTGAAAATTTAGTTTCCTAAGAACAGCAGTCATACATTCGCCGAGTTTTTCATCGAGCCGTTCTTTCAGCAAATAGCGGATAGTGTTACCAACTTCCAGACTGTCGGGCGCATGGTCAATCAAGCTGGAAACATAAACCAAGATTGTATCTGTGGATTTTTTGGATATGACTTGTCCGGCTTCTATGCCGTCAACTTGTGGCATCATGACATCAAGGAAAATAACATCATAGTCCGCAAGGGTTTCCTTTAATAGTGCGATGGCGCTTCTGAATATACCAATAGTCACCGGGATATTCAAAGCGCCACAATATGCTTTAATTTTATCGGACAATGCAATACACGCGCTGTGCTCATCATCGCATATGGCAATATTCATGTCCCACCTCCATCTCGTGCCGGAAAGATAAAGGATCGATATGAGTGACGTGCTATTTTCCAGATGTTTCAGAGTATAACGCTTTGGTCGCCCTCAAGATGGATTCGATGTGAAAACGTTTGTCTTTGGGACAGTCTTCGACAATTTTGTCGAGATCAGTCTGCGGCGGGCTTTTCCCGGTAAGAACAAAGCCAATATCAACATCGCACTTGCGGTATAACTCATACAGCATTTCAAGAGAAGGCCCGCTACTCCCACGTTCAACTTTTCCATACCATTGATGTGTTACGCCAAGAACTTCAGCCATTTCCTTTTGCGTCTTTCCCAGTCGCTTGCGTTCTTCGTATAACCGTTGTGCAATTTCATGTATCAAAGAAGGGTTTTTCTCCATCGTGCGCCTCCGCTAAATGCAAGTTGAATGTTATAAAAATCAAGGCACATGGGCGATTTCCCTTGTCCAATATAAGTGTACCAACCGTGACATACACAGTAAACAAACGATATATACACAATTATAATAGTAATGCAAACGATACATTTACTTTGTTGGGCTGACAATTTATTTTCGTGCTGATAAAGCCATCTCGATTGCCCAAAACCAATCGTACCACGAAACCAGTTCAGTATTATCTGCACTTATGCTCTATACATATCACTTATGCTTTTCTTTTGCGGGTGGTATGGCTATAAGTCAAACAGTTCCTCATAGATAACTTACCCATGAAAATATAACTCAGATGCCTCAATCGTTGCTATTCGTTATCACCTGTGCTCTAAATCAACCATTTATGCTGAAAAAGACTATATGCAAAGATAAATAAACTACTATACAAATCACCGCTCTTTTCATGCCAATTTGTTGCTCTATCAGGTGATTTGTACAAATGCTTTGCATTGTTTCTGGTTCGGTTGTTTTAATAATCCCAATAGCCAATAGGCTCCAATGTCAAATCAGACATTGGAGCCTATTTTTGCTGCTAAGTCAGCTAATAATTGCATTTCCCCCATTTAGCTGTATACGCTGCCGCTCACCACCTTTCGTCCATCGGTTTTGGAATTTTCAAAAACGATGGGAGGAAAGGCAAGTGAAAAACTATCGGGGCAGCGACTACGCTGCCAACAAATACGCGCGTGGCATCGTGTACCGCTTCGCCAACGAAACGCTGGAAATTACGTTGGAAAACTATCTACAGGAGAACCCCGGCAAAACAGAATCTGACTTTGCAGAATGGAAAAAACTATCGGACGCCCTTTTCTATGCCGAAGACAGGCGCAATGCGGCCCTCGGAAAGAAGACCGTTTCCATCCACAGCCTTGGCGAAAGTGTACAGGATAGCACCGCATCGCCGGAGAGCGTGGTAATTGACGCGCCGGAACGCGCTGCCAATATAGTGCGGCAGTTGGAACTGGTTCGCCACGCCCTTACCGCGCTCACGGATGTACAGCGGCGGCGCTACATACAGCACAAAGTTTGTGGCCTATCTACACGAAAAATTGCTGCGTTGGAATGCACGAATCACAAGTCTGTCTATGAATCGTTGCAGGCGGCGGAAAAGAAAATAGAGAAATTTTCGGAAAGCGCCTAAAAACACCCCCACAAAACGCCTTTGAAAGTGCGTTAGGTGAGGGGCTTGGAAACCTCTTGGGGAAAACAGCCGAAAAGCTGGCCCCACAACAGAATATCCCAAACGTCAAATACAATCAATGAAAAGCCGTCGCAGGCAATGGGGGCCGCTGGGCATCAGAATGCGCAGGGGTGAAACTCCCGTGGCGTGGCCGCACGGCCACCGTTTGACGGTTCCCTCACAAGGCGCGAGGGGTGCTGAGAGCAAATATCGCGCTTCTACAAATAGGCAAAAGCGGCGGGACAAGATGAAAAGAAGCCTTTAGTGCTTCCCACGTCTCCGAAAGCCCCGCCGCTTTTGCTACATATTCAAGCATACATCCTTATAAAGGGGGCAGATTCTATGCCTTTGATGCTAACGGTGAAACGCGGCGAGATGTACCTCGCCGACTTGAACGAGGCCATCGGTTCGGAGCAGAGCGGTGTCCGCCCGGTGCTGGTCATCCAAAACGATATTGGCAACCACCACAGCCCCACGGTGGTGGTTGCGGCTATCTCTGGCCAGCCGAAGAAGACCGGCCAGCCGACACACTATCTGCTGCCGCCCGGCACCATAGACAAAACACGGCTTAAAGAGTATATCGGGCGGATAGATGAAGCCGACAGGAAAGGGATTGACCGCTGTATTGCGGTCAGCGTGGGAATATATTGATGCGAAAACGGAAACGCGGGAAGAACCGCAGCGGAACGATATTGCTCACACTTTGCGCCCGGTGCGCCCAGCAGTTCTATGATTCCGGGGAGCATATCATCCGCCGCGCCGACCCAGACCAGATGGTCAAAGACACCTGCTGCTATTGCGGCCAGCGGCAGGGGTGGGATTATGAAATTAAGAATAGGGTAAAACGAAGTGGTGAAGGGGGCGAATCTTTATGAATGCAGCTGTGGCAACGGAAAGTTCAACACCACAAGCCCCAACACGGCGCGTTTACACCGTGGACGAAATACAGGATATTCTCGGCATCGGCAGAACCACCGCGTATGCACTAGTGAAAAGGAATCTCTTTCAATCGGTAAAAGTAGGCCATAAGGTACTCATCTCCCGAAAGAGTTTCGATGAGTGGTTAGAGGAATCCTAGCTTGTCAAGTGTGCGAAAAGAGCGAACCAGCAACAATCGCACCTTTGTGAAGAATCAACAGCGGTTCTATAATGAGTTCATGTCATGCATGACTGAATTTAACCCGCTGGAGGTTCTTTTATTATGCGCGAAAAGAAAAGCTATTCTGTGCCTGAAATAAAGCGTATGCTCGGAGTCGGCAAAACAACTTCTTATGCACTCGTCAAAATGGGTTGCTTTCAGACTGTTATTGTTGGAAAACATATGCGTGTTTTGAAAGACAGCTTTGATAATTGGCTTTCAAACCAAACACACTACAAATTGGTGGACGCCCACACAGGAGGTGGCAAGAGTGGCATCAATCATTAAAAGAAAGAGCAAATACTCGGTTGTGTACCGATATTTCGATGAAAATGGCATTGAACGGCAAAAGTGGGAAACCTTTGCCACCAATGCCGAAGCGAAGAAACGCAAGACCGAGATTGAGTACCAGCAAGATACGGGCACATTTGCTATCCCATCTGCTAAAACGCTGCGTGAACTGCTGGACGATTACGTTTCAATCTATGGTGTCAACACTTGGGCGCTGTCTACTTATGACGCAAAACGTGGCCTCATTGACAACTACATCAACCCAATCATAGGCGATTTGAAACTGGAAGCCATCACGCCACGCACGATGGACAAGTATTACCAAAATCTCCAAACCATGAAATGTGTTCAGCGTCCTTACCAGACCAGGCGCAACAGCATGACCGTATCCGCACGGAATGTAAAAGAGATACACAAAATCCTGCGCTGCGCTTTCAATCAAGCCGTTAAGTGGGAACTGATGGTGCGAAATCCTGTCGCTCACGCAGCCTTACCCAAAGTCGAACCCACAAAACGCGATATTTGGACAGCCGAGGATATTTTTAAGGCACTCAGCCTGTGTGAAGATGATTTGCTGGCTCTGGCCATCAACCTCGCCTTTACCTGTTCCTTACGCATGGGTGAGATGCTGGCACTGACTTGGGACTGTGTTTCCATAAGCGAACAGGACATTGCCAATGGCCATGCGGCGGTGTATGTGGACAAGGAACTTCAGCGGGCCAGCAAGGAAGCCCTGCAAAAGCTGGACAACAAAGATGTCATCAAGGTATTTCCCGGAATTTTGGCCAGCAAACACACTTCCCTGCTTCTCAAAACGCCAAAGACGAAAACAAGCGTGCGCACCGTCTATTTGCCCAAGACAGTGGCGGAAATGCTAGTGAAGCACAAGCAGGAGCAGGAAGAAATCAAGGAACTGATTGGCGACGAGTATACCGACCACAATCTTGTCTTTGCTTCTTCCGCAGGACGCCCCATTGAGGGGCAGATCATCAACCGTGCTTTCAGTGCCCTCATACACGACACAGGGCTGCCCAGAGTGGTGTTCCATAGCCTGCGTCACTCCAGCATCACCTACAAGTTAAAACTCAATGGTGGCGATATGAAGTCGGTGCAGGGCGACTCTGGACACGCACAGCTAAAAATGGTGTCCGATGTATACTCCCACATTCTTGATGAAGACCGCTGCAAAAACGCGCAGAACTTTGAGCGGGCTTTTTACGCTGGTAAGGATGGTACAGCCGCTACCCCGATGGAAGAAAATGACAGCGAAAAACTGCTTCGGATTTTAACCGCGTCGCCGGAATTGGCCAGCCAAATTCTCGCCAAACTCGGAACTATCGCCCTGTAGCTGTTAGCAAGAAAATTTCCAGAAAAATTCTCTTGTTAGCAGGGAGAGCATTTTTGTTAGCAAAACACCCCTTTTTGACCTCATTCTGTTAGCAAGCCAATGTTCAAATTTTGGGGTTTTGGTGAAAAACAAGGCTTCCAATTTCGGAGAGCAGGCTTCCCGCTTCGGCTATGGCCCCACAAAAAGCGAGAAACCCGCAAACCTAGTGTTCATGCGGGTTCGCGGGTTTTCCCTTTGGCACCCCAGGCAGGAATCGAACCTGCATTTCATCCTTAGGAGGGACGCACACTCTCCATTATGTTACTGGGGCGAATCTAAAAATTTGTTTTTGGCGAGGGCCAAAAGGCGATAGTTATAACAGACACTTAGGAGGCGGTTGCTCTATCCCCTGAGCTACTGGCGCATATTGACTTTTTGACTAACCCCTTTTTTGTGAGGTGATAGTTGCAACGCAACCTTAGGAGGCGGACCCTCTATCCCGGTGAGGTACAGGGGCAAATTGGCGGGCATTTGCCACGCTTGCAAGTATATCAAAAAAAGGCAGCCTGTTCAAGCTATCACCCCCCCGTTATTCCCCGCGCCTGCGCGCTGGGCATAACGCTGATGGAGCGCCTGATGGACGCCCAAGAAAAACTGTTGCATTCCTTGCGCATTAATGCTATTATTATCATCGCCGCTGTTGTACGGCGAAAAGTTGGATCAAACAGCAACAACCATACTAAAAGGAGGTGGAACGATGCCTAACATTAAATCCCAGAAGGATCGTGTACGCTTGTCCGCGAAGCAGACCGACCGCAACAAGAGCCAGAAATCCGCCCTGAGGACCACCGTTAAAAAGGCAAACGCCTCCATAGAAGCGAACGCCGGCGATAAGCAGCAAGCCGTTAAGGCCGCTGTGGTGGCCCTGGAGAAGGCCGGCGGCAAGGGCTTGATTCATCGCAATACGGCCAGCCGCAAGGTGTCGCGCATGATGAAGCGCGCCGGCGCTCAGGCACAATAATTGCGTAGCGCACATAAAACCCCCACCGGATACCGGCGGGGGTTTTACCATGCCATGTGTTAGTGCCAGGTATTATGCCTACGTGCGGCGCACCCGCGCGCCCAGGCGGGCCCTTAGCACCGCGCCCAGCGTAAGGGCCAGGCCCGCTTTAATCAAATCCGGCAGCACAAACGGCGCCACACAGGCCGAAAGGGCCGCAATCAGGTCGGCCTTCATCATCAGGATAAACCACACCGCACCAAACAGATACAGCCCCACCATGCCCAGCAACACGCCGATGGCCCATACCCACCACTTTTGGCTAAGCTTAACAGCCAGCGAAACCGCCCCGGCCAAACAAAAGTAGCCTATGAGAAAACCGCCTGTGGGCCCAAAAAGCACCCCCGGGCCGCCCACAAAGCCCGAAAACACCGGCAGCCCAACCAGCCCAATCAGCAAGTAAACACCGATGGAAGCCACCGCGTACAGGGGGGGCAGCAGTGCGCCCGTTAAAAACACCACAAAGGTGGCCAGCGTAATGGGCACGAGCCCCACGGGGATTACAAAGGGGGAAAGCACCGCCAAAAGCGCGGCCAAAAGCGCGGCGAACACCATTTTTTGAAGCTTTGTTTGCATAAAAACCCTCCGATGCAATATTATTCTTCCAGCCGTACGCTGATTTCCCCGTTGGAGAGTTCGCGTGTTTGGCCGCCTGGCAGGCGCACCACCAAATGTGCCTCGTTTGTGATGGAAAGGGCCGTTGCCGCATAGGGCTGCGGGGCAAGCACCGTTACCCGGCGGCCCAGCACCATGCTGCGGGCGCGATACTCGTCTAAGAAGTGATTGCTGGGCAGCGCGCCGTACAGCGCCAGCAGCTGCCGGTGCACGGCGGCCGCCAGGGCGGCGCGGGGCACAGGCGGGCGCTTGGCGGGATACAGGGCGGTTAAAATGCCGCGCAGCTCTTCGGGGAAGGCGTCGTCGGGCGTGGTGTAATTGATGCCGATGCCCGTCACCAAATAGTCTATACCGCCGCCCTCCATGTCGGTGGCGGCCTCGGTGAGGATACCGCAGCACTTGCGGCCCTTAAAGTACAAGTCGTTCACCCACTTTATTTGCAGCGACAAGCCGCACAGCGCCTGCACCGCCCGGCAAGACGCCACGGCGGCGGCGCTGGTGACAAGCCCGGGGCTTTGCAGCTGCCCTTTGGGGCGCAGCACCACGCTTAGATACATGCCGCCGGGCGGGCTTTCAAAGCGGCGGCCCAGGCGGCCGCGCCCAAGGGTTTGCCGCTGCGCCACCACCAGGCTGCCATGGGGCGCACCATCTATGGCCCAGCGCTTGGCGGCCAGGTTGGTAGAGTCCACCTCGTCAAAGTACCTGACGGGCGGCGCTGCGCCGCCATATTGTGCCAGCAGGGCGTCTTCGGAGAGATAATCTTCGCCGGGCGGCAAAATATAGCCCCGCCCCGGCACAGACTGGATGGCGCAGCCCTGCGCGCGCAGGGCGTTTGCGGCCTTCCATACCGCCGCCCGCGAGATGCCCAGCAGCGCGGCGGCTTCTTCGCCGGAAAGCGTGCCTTCCCTTGATTCCAATAGCTCCAAAAGGCGGGTTTTGGTAGCCATGCGGGCCCCCTTCCATATAGGCATTAGAGAACGGTTCAAAACCGCTCCTGGCTCTGCATATCTCGCATTGGCCAACGCAAGTATATCTGCTCACGGACCGGTTGTCAACCAGCATTGATAATGCGGTTTACGGATGGGGCATCAAAACACCCGTTGTGCTTCGCACGCCACCCTCTTTTCTAAGGAGGGTTAAGGGCTGCCCTTATAAATACTCCGCCAGCAAATCGTCTGTCCAGGGCTGGGGCTGGGCCGTTACCATGCTGCCGCTTTCTTCGGCCCTGGCCAGCAATTGCGCCAGATAGGTGTCTTGCGCGGCCTGGGCAAAGCTGTAAAAGCCAGGGCCGCCCCGGCAGTAGGCGGCCATGCGGCGCATGCACAGGGCCACGGCAATTTCGTCGTCGGTCAGGCGGGCGTTTGGGAAGGGGGTTTCGTACACCCATTCGCCGCAGGCGGTAAAGCCCTTCAGGCCCGCGCCCTCCATGTTTTCAAACTCGCCCTTGTTGTGGCGGCGCAGGCGGCTGTCCATCGGGGTATCATAGCTTTGCAGCCAGCGCACCTCGTCGTTGTCAATCACCCCGCGCTCACCCTTTATCATCACGCGCTGGGTGCGGATGTAGCTTCGGTGCTGGGCTTCCTCAAAATCGTACAGGCCCGTTTGCCCGTCAAAACCAAAAACGGCCACGGTTTGCGGGTAAACGGCGGGCTCTTCCTTTTGCGGCGGGCCGCCGCGCCCATGCCCCGGCATGCCAGGCACGGCCAGGCGGCAGGCGCGCACCTGTGCCGTGTGCCCGGCCGTGCCAAGGTAAAACCGCAGCAGGCTTACGGCGTGGTAGGTGTTGGTGAGCGATACCAGCGCCTGTACCGGCCTGCCAATGCGGCCGCTGCGCACAATGCACGCGCGCGCGGCGTGGTCTGGCCGCAGATGGTACTGCTCGGCCATCTGAAAGCGCGCGCCCTCCCGCACGGCGCGGGCCATTTCATGCAGGGCGCTTAGCGTGTGTGCGCAGGGGGTTTCGTCCAGCACCGGGATGCCCTGGGCGAACAGCCGCAGCACCATCGCGCTGGAGGCGGTGATGGCCACGCACACCACCGCATAATCCGGCCTGCCCAGGGCCAGGGCATCGTCCAGGCTGGGGCGGCACGTAAAACCCCAGCTCTCGTATCGCTTTGCCCGCTCGGCGTTGGCGGTCACCACTGCGGTAATGTCAAATTCTTCGGGCAAAAGCCGCGCCACCGCAAGAAAGTATTCCGCCCGCCAGCCGCTGCCCACCAGCAGGATATTGGTTTTCATATGCCTTTTACGCCTCCAATCCAAACAGCCTTTTCCCGTTCTCCAGGCATTGCCGCAAAAGCGCCTCGGTTTGCACCCCTCTTGCCTCGGCAATGCGCTGTGCGGTGTAAAGTATCATGGCGCTGTCGCTTTTTTTGCCGCGGAAGGGCTCGGGCGCCATGTAGGGGCAATCGGTTTCCAGCAGTAAATACGCCGGCGGCACGGCACAGGCGGCCTCTAGGGAGCGGCGCGCGTTCTTAAAGGTTACCACCCCGGTAAAGCCAATATACACGCCCTGTTTACACAGCCACATGGTGTCTTCCGCACTGCCAGAGTACGCGTGCAGCACGGCCCGGGGCTTGTATTTTTTCAGCAGGGCGTAGGTTTCGCCATGGGCCTCGCGGTCGTGCACGCACAGGGGCAAGCCAAGCTCCAGCGCCAGGCGGATGTGCGCCTCAAACATTTCAAGCTGGGCATCCTTTGGCACGGGCCAGTGATGGTCCAGCCCCACCTCCCCCACGGCCAGCACCCGGGGATTATCGTACAGCGGGCGTATGGCCGCCATTTCGGCGCGCCAATCGCCGCCATATGCCCGCAGGGTGCTGGCATCCTCGTCTATAAGGCTTTGGGGGTGGATACCCGCCGCCGCGTACACAAAGGAATATTGCGCCGCAAGCTGTGCGCTGGCCCGGCTGCTGGCAAGGTCTGTGCCGCAGTTCAGCACCAGGGCCACGCCGTTTTGCGGCAGGCTGCCCACCAGCGCGTCGCGCGTGGCGGCCATTTCGGGCACTGTGTAGTGTGCGTGGGTATCGAAAATGAATGGTTTGGGCATGGTATCTCCTTTTTTTAACGCACCCCACCCACGCCTCGCGCGCTCAATCGTGCGCTATCGCACCCTGCTCCCCGGCACAGCGTCATCGGGCAAAAACACCACCTGGGCTTCGCCGTTTGGGCCGTCGGCGGCCAGCAGCATGCCGTTGCTTTCTATGCCGCGCAGCTTGGCGGGCGCAAGGTTGGCCACCAATATAATCTTTTTGCCCGCCAGCGCCTCGGGGGTATACCAGGGCGCAATGCCGCTCACAATGGTGCGCTCGGCTTCGCCGTCAAACACCGTCAGCTGCAGCAGCTTGTCGGCTTTTTCCACCCGCTGGCAGGCGCGTATTTCGCCCACTTGAAGCCGGGTTTGCATAAAATCATCGTATGTAATCCGCACCGGTTGTTGTTTCGGCGGCGGGCAGGGCCTGGCTTCGGCTTTATGGGCGGCAGGGCCTTGCTTTGCGGCGGGTGCGTCTGTGTTTATCCCGGCGCTTGCCTGTACGCCAGCCAGCAGCTTTGCGGTATCCAGCCGCGCAAACAGGGGGCTTGGCACAGCGGGGGCGGGCACGGGCAGCGCGCCAAAGCGGGCAATGCTCTCTAAGGTCTGCCCGTCTTCGGGGCAATTCAGCTGCCTGAATATTTCGGCGGCCGTGGCGGGCAAAAAGGGCTGCAGCAGCACCCCCAAGTGGCGGATAGCTTCCAGCAAATTGGCCAAAACGGCGGCCAGACGCGGCGCCCTGCTTTCGTCTTTTCCCAGCACCCAGGGGGTGGTTTCGTCGATGTACTTGTTGGCGCGCTTGGCCAGGGACATCACGGCCTCCAGCGCGTCGGCGGCGCGGAAGCCCTCCAGCTGCGCCACGCACTGCTGCCCGGCGCACAGGGCGGCTGCAGCCAGCTGCTCGTCCACTTCATCGGCCTGGCGCACAGCGGGCAGCGCGCCGCCAAAATATTGGTGCGCCATGGCCAGCGTGCGGTTCACCAGGTTGCCCAGGGTGTTGGCCAAATCCGCGTTGTATCTTTCAAATACGCGCTCGTAGGTAATGGTGCCGTCCTGCGCGTAGGGCATTTCGGCCAATAGGTAGTACCGCACGCCGTCTACGCCCACCCATTTGGCCAAGTCGTCGGCGTAAATCACGTTGCCAAGGCTTTTGCTCATCTTGTCTTCGCCGCTTAGCAGCCAGGGGTGGCCAAACACGCTTTTGGGCAGGGGCACGCCCAGCGCCAGCAAAAGTATGGGCCAATAAATGGTGTGGAAACGCAAAATATCCTTGCCAATCACGTGCGCGTTGGCGGGCCAATACTTTTGGTACAGCGCGCCGGGGCTTTCGGGCGTGTAGCCCAGCGCGGTGATGTAGTTCGACAAGGCGTCTATCCACACATAAATTACATGGCCGTCATCAAACGGCACGGGCACACCCCATTTGAAGGATGAGCGGGATACGCACAAATCTTGCAAGCCGGGTTTCAAAAAATTGTTAATCATCTCGCGCTTTCGGCTTTCGGGGAAAATAAAACCGGGGTTCTCGTCAATATGCTTTTCCAGCTGCTTTTGATATTTGCCAAGGCGGAAAAAATACGCGTCCTCGCTGGTGCGCACCACCTCGCGCCCGCACTCGGGGCATTTGCCGTCTACCAGCTGGCTTTCGGTGTAAAAGCTTTCGTCCGGCGTGCAGTACCAACCCTCGTAGCTGGCCTTGTAAATATCGCCCTGGTTGTACAGCGCCTGAAAAATGCCCTGCACGGCTTTCTCGTGATAAGCATCCGTGGTGCGGATGAATTTATCATAGCTCACATTCAAAACATCGCACAAGCCGCGCACCTGCCCGGCCACGCCGTCTACATAGGCTTTGGGCGTAAGGCCGGCTTCGCGCGCGGCGTTTTCTATTTTCTGGCCATGCTCGTCGGTGCCCGTAAGGTAAAACACATCGTAGCCCTGCAGGCGCTTCAGGCGAGCCACGGCGTCGGTAAACACCACCTCGTAGCTGTTGCCAATGTGCGGCTTGCGGCTGGTGTAGGTAATGGCAGTGGTGATGTAATATGGTTTTTTGTTCATGATGCGCCTCCTAAGTGTAAACGCCCCCGCCCGTGGGCTGTGTGCCCAAGGGCGAGAGCGCAATGCTTCGCGGTACCACCTTGTTTTGCCCCGCCGCAAACAGCAGGGCCTTACGCGCCGCCCGCGCCAAAAGGCACAAAGCAGCGCCGCACAGTAACGGGTGCATCCGTCGCGGGTTTACCCAAACGCACAGGCTCGCCCTCGCGGCTCGGGGGCCATGTTCGGCGCGGTTTTGCCTGCCCCCTTGCACCCTAATGGGGGCTCTCTGCAAAGCACCGCCGCGCCTACTCTTCCCGTCATCGCCATTTTGCGGTTATTTGTGCATCATTATACCCGCCGGGCGGGAATTGTCAAGCTTGGGTGCGTGATGGGTCTTTATGTATTCTTCTTCTTATACTGCTGGGGCGAAAGCCCAAACTCTTTGATAAAAGCCCGGTAAAAGCCGGCATAATCGCCAAAGCCGCATTTCTGATAGGCTTCTTTTACCGGCACGCCGTCCAGCATGGCTTCGCGCCCAATTTGCAGGCGGCGCAGCAGCACATAGTGGTACAGGCTGGTGCCCATCTGCTTCTTAAAGCTGTGCGCCAGGTGGCTGGGGCTATAGTTAAACTGCGCCGCCAGGCTTTCCACACTTAAGGGGCTGGTACACTCGGTGTGGATACGGCCCAGCACCGGCGCAAGGCGGTTGCCGTCGCCCAGCAAAAGCACATCTTCGCCGTGCTGCACAATCAGGCGGTTCAGCTGCACCATCAAGGCCGATAAAACGGCCTTGGTGGATAGCTCCGCGTTCAGGCGGTCTTCCCGGCACTCGCTGCCCAAGGTTTCGAAAGCGCCCCTTACGGCCTGAAAATCCTCGGCGGGCAGACGCAGCAAAAACCGGCGCTGGCGCTCGGCCAGGCGGAAGGCAAAATCCGCGTCATCGTCCTGCAGTTTCAAAAAGGTCATGTACCGGCGGCTCATCCAGGCGGCATGACGCCCAAAGGGGCAGCCGCGGGGCTTTAGCGTTGCCCCCACCATCACGCCCACCGGCACCAGCAAAATATCGCCAGCGGCCAGCTTGTAGTGCTGGTCTTCAATCCAGTACTCGGCGCCGCCCTCGGTAACGCACATCAATTCGTACACTTCGCGCGCAACACTGGGTATTTGCCCCGGCATGGTATCCCGGGTTGTACCGCCCTCGTAATCTTCTCCGCGCAGCAGCATAGCCCCCGCCATAAAACGCCTCCTTTGCTTTTGGCAAAACCTGGCACCCCTTGGGATGGATGAACAAACATGCAGCTTTTCCAACAGTATACCGAAACGGGGCTTAAATTGCAATTACTATTACGGCAGGGAGTGGATATTTCACGCCTTTTATTCGCACGGTCGAGCTTCCATGCCCGACCGTACAGCGCACAATACCAGCGGTGCGGCATAGAAGCCGCACTCTACAAAGGACGAATAGGTGTCACACCCTTACAGCAGGTTATGCAATATTTGCACTTCGCGCCCTTCCCACGCCTCGCACGCTCAATCGCGTGCTCCTGCGGCTCCCGCTTCACCTTTCGGTTCGCGCTCGCCGGGCGCGGGAAATTTTGTTTGCTCC
>QMCE01000127.1_pt1 | contig 32869 bp, 26 predicted proteins | sample 1821851 | NCBI WGS metagenome assembly QMCE01 (sample SAMN09453174, study PRJNA476694) | Termite gut metagenome, whole genome shotgun sequencing project. | isolation source: worker | host: Odontotermes sp. | place: South Africa:Pretoria | collected 2016-01-28 | reverse complement strand
TTACGGGGCTCTGGGTAAAGCTCTCGCCGTATTTAGCCGCGCGCTCATCAGCAAAATATAATTCCCGTGGTCGATGCGGCCCTCGAAGATGCGGGAGTCGGGGTGGGGGATATCGACGCCATAGCGTTTACCCGCGGTCCCGGGCTCCTTGGTTCGCTGCTTGTCGGGGTATCGTTCGCTAAGGGATTGTCGGTTGCAAATAACATACCGCTCGTGGAGGTCAATCACCTGGCAGGACATATTTTATCGCATTTTATAGATATTCCCGGCGAGAATATCCCGCATCCGTCGTTCCCGTTCCTGTGCCTGTTGGTTTCGGGGGGGCACACGCAGATAGTGAAGGTAGCCTCGCCGCTCGAAATGGAGATCGTGGGCGGCACGATAGACGATGCCGCCGGAGAAGCATTCGACAAATGCGCCAAGGTGATGGGACTGCCCTATCCGGGAGGGCCGGTGATAGACCGGCTCGCAAAGGATGGCGACCCACGTCGTTTCCGGTTCGCCAAGCCTTCGGTCGCCGGGCTCGATTACAGCTTCAGCGGGCTGAAGACCTCGTTCCTCTACTTCCTGCGCGACAGGTTGAAAGAAGATTCCTGTTTCATAGAGGAGAACAAGGCCGACCTCTGCGCATCGCTCCAGCATACCATAATAGATATATTGCTGTCCAAGCTGATAAAGGCGTCCAAGGAGTACGGCATAAAGGATATCGCCATAGCGGGCGGTGTTTCGGCAAATTCAGGTCTCCGCATGGCCATAACCGAAGAGGGAGCCAAAAGGCGCTGGCGGACATTTCTCCCCCCGCTGAAATTCACCACCGACAACGCGGCCATGATAGCCGTGGCGGGATACTACAAATACATAGCCGGTCAATTATCCGACCTGTCGGTCACCCCCGAAGCCAGAGCGGAGAACCTCTAAGTAATGCATCTCTTCCGACATCATTTCCAATTGTCAATTTCTGCCGATGCGTTAACTACGCAATTGTCCATTATCGATTGTCTTCCCCAGCCTGTCGCCCATAAGATTGTAGTAGTAGTTTTCTCCGATCGAGAGGACGCATCTTATGCCGGTATGGTCGAAGACCATTATTTCATCTAACGAGGGCAGTTCCGCGGTCTCTATATCCCTCTCCGTGATGCTTATTCCGGCAAGGCGGCAGGCGCGGAACATCAGTTCTCTCTCGACGCTGTCGCCCGGACCGCGTTCGGGCGCCGGGGTGAACACCTCTTCGCCGGCAACCGCGAATACGGGATAGTCGCCCGCCGAGACGAGTTTGCCCTGCCTGTTGACCCTCAGCGCTATATTAGCTCCCAAAGCGACTGCGAAACTCTCCATATAGCGCGCCGCGATGTGTGATACCGCGGTGCGGTGGCCGGAAAAAGGCACTTCGTAATTCGTCACCACGGCTTTGGGACGCAGACTGATCAGATCGTATCCGTGATATATGGTCGTGCGGTCGTGCATTACGATCACATCCGGCCGGTTCTTTGCGCCTCCGGCCGGAGGTACCATGTATATGTTCACGATGTTTCCCGTGAGTGGCATTCCGTTAATATACAGCAGATGACGTATCCTTTTCCCGATCTCCGCGGCATCTGGTTCCGGAGCCGCACCATAGAGTTTCGCATACGAATTGGCCGCATGGTAGAGATGTCTTTCGAGCAGCAGGGGTTCATGCGCATCGGTATTGACCGCAGCATAGATATAATTCGCCCCCAACAGCCGCCCATACCCGACGCCGCCGGCCGCCGACTCGATCAACCTTTCGTTGAGGTATATCATCTTTTTACTCACCGTTGCCTGATAACTGTTGCCTGTTGCCTGATAACCGTTGCCTGTTAACTGAAAAGTATTTTCATCAGCAGTTCGCGCAGCAGTTCGCCGTCGTCTGCCGATCCGCCGCCTATGCCTTTGCTTTTCATGTCGTATTCGCGGATAAACCCTAAAATGGCGAACACCTTTTTATTGGGGTAGAGGTCTGCCGCGCGTTTGTACTCGTCGAGGAATATGGGGTGGGGCAGCTTGAGAAGTCCGCTTAGTTCCATGTCGTCGGGCATCGGTACACCTTTGTGTTTGGCCTGCCAGCGTTTGTAATTGAGCAGGAATATGCGCTGAAAGTGGGCGAACAGGGCGGTGATGGTCACTGTAAGCGGGTTTTCCCTGGGATTGCGCCTGAAATGATCGGCTATGAGCATCGCGCGGCTCATATCTTTGGTCGACAGCGCTTTGGTTAGCTCGAAGTTGTTGAAATCCTTGCTTATTCCTATGTTGTCCTCGATATGCTGCGCTGTGATGCGGGCAGTGCCTTCGGGCAGGCGGGTGAGAAGCTTGTTCAGTTCGTTTGATATGCGGGCTATATCGGTTCCGAGGTGGTCTGTCAGCATACCGAGCGCCTTGTTGTCGATGTCGCACCCTTTGCTGCGGACGAAACCGCCCAGCCACGCGGTTATCTCATAGTCGCGCGGACGCACCGATTCGAGCACCATGCCCTTTTCGTTGACGCTCTTGTAGAATTGACTGCGTTTGTCGACGCTCTTTCCCTTGTAGCATATCACGAGTATGGTCGATGGCGACGGCGACGAGGTGTAGATCGAGAGTTGGTCGGCCTTGCGAAGCTGCTGCGCCTCCCTGACGACGATGACCTCGTAACTGCCCATCATGGGCATCTGGCGGGCGTAGTTTATGATCGTCCCCTCGTCGGTATCCTTGCCGTAGACGACTATCTGGTTGAACGACCGCTCGGCTTCCGTCAGCACGCTTTCGGCCAGCAGGTTGGCTATTTCGTCGATGAAGTAACCCTCCTCGCCCATAAGCAGATACACGGGAGCGAATTTCCGCGCGGCGATCTGTGCGCGTATCGCCTCGTACCGGGTTACCGTGTCCTTGAAGGATGTTTTGCTGCTTTTGGCCATTATTATATTATCTCCTTGACTATCTTCAATATGTTCTCGGTCTGTTTTTCAATGCGGTAGCGGTTGTCGATGCGGTGCCCCACGAGCCATACGATGTCGTTCGTTCCGCCGTCGATTATGACGAACTGTCTCGCCTTTTCGGCCATCGACACCTTTGCGTCGATCAGGTAGTCGCTCACCTTTTTGTGGTGCGTCATGCCGAAAGGTATGAATGAGTCGCCTTCCTGCCAACGCCTTACGCGCAGCGGAAATGAGAGTTTGTCCATATCCAGCAGCGCCGTGCTTTCGGGCTGTGCCAGAGTGTCGATGTCGTCGATATCCAGATGCCTTATCGCGAGCACCGAGTTGCCGCAGTACACGCGGTGCTGTGCGGCCGATATTTCGGTATCGCACGTGTCGCCGGCCTCTATTCTCGATATTATTATGCGGCCGCGGTCTATGTAGGCCGTATGATCCTTCGAGTAGAATTTTTTACCGGTGGCATTGCGCATAAGCGACTCGAAAACCGAATCGACCACGTCGCCCTTGAAGCCGTAACCATTGTTCATCAATTCGTAGATCACGTAATTGAGCGGCAGTTTGCCATCGATCTTCGACGGGTCTATGACGATAAGGCCGTCCTCCACGGTTACCGCCCGTTCGTGCACCACCTCCATGGCGCCGTCTATAAAGAGCTGCGCGTCGGTGATGCGGCTTATGTTCTCTCCCATCAGTTCGGTGAACTTGGGGTTTATGTCGCGCAGGATGGGAACTATGCCCAGTCTTATCTTGTTGCGCAGATATTTGGTCGAGCGGTTCGACGAATCCTCGCGGAACGGTATCCCGCCCGCGTGGGCGTAGTCGAGTATCTCCTTGCGCGAGGCGAAAAGCAACGGGCGTATCACCTTGCCGTTGGTGCGGTGTATGCCTGTGAGACCCTTGAGCCCGGTGCCCCGCATCAGGTTGATGAAGAAGGTCTCTATCGAATCGTCGGCGTGGTGGGCTATGGCTATTGCGCCGTAGCCGTGTTCGGCGCACAGTTCGTTGAACCACTCGTACCTCATGCGTCGGGCTGCCATCTGGAGCGAATCCCCGGTGGTGTCCATTTCCGCTCCGGTATCGAACCGGCGGTTATGGAATGGCACTCCGTATACGGCGGCCTGCCGTTCTACGGCCACCTCATCCTCTTCGGACTCCTGCCCCCGGAGTTGGAAATTACAATGAGCGACGCCCACATTGTATCCTGCCGCTACGAACAGCGCGAGCATAACCATCGAATCCACGCCTCCGCTCACGGTGACGAGTATCTTTTCGCCGGGCTCCACGAGGGCGTGCTCTTTGATGTATCGTTGGAATTTTTCTTCTAACACCTTAATGAATTGTCAATTCTCAATTTACCAAATGTTCACTTCCGTTTCTATTTCCACCCCGAACATTGCCTTTACGGAGGCCTGTATCTCACGCGCCAGGGCAAGTATTTCTGAGCCTGTCGCGCCGCCGTTGTTCACGAGTATGAGAGCCTGCCCCGGATAGACTCCCGCGCGTCCCCGCGAGACGCCTTTCCAGCCCGCCTTTTCTATAAGCCATCCGGCGGCAAGTTTGACGGTGCCCGTCCCCATATTGCCGAAGAGGGGCATTTCGGGATATTCCGCCCGCAGCCTTTCGGCCGTCGGAGCGTCTACAACAGGGTTCTTAAAGAAACTTCCCGCATTGCCTGTTACTGCCGGGTCGGGCAGCTTCGACGCGCGTATGTTGATCACCGCCTGCCGTATGTTGTGCAGTGTGGGGCTGCCCAATCTTCCGGTCTCCGCTTCCAACGCTCCGTAAGAAAGGTTTGGCGCCGGAGTTTTGCTCAAACGGAAATTTACGGCGGTGATTATTGCGCGGCCTTTGAGCGTACGCTTGAATATGCTGTCGCGATAGCCGAACGCACAGTGGTCGGCCGCTATCGTGAGTTCGTTGAGAGTGTCCGTGCAGAACGTCTCCACCGAGGTTATGATGCCGGCGACTTCAGCACCGTAGGCCCCGATGTTCTGCACGGGAGCCGCACCCGTATAGCCGGGGATATGCGAAAGGTTTTCCGCACCCCAAAGCCCGTGTTCGACACACCAGGCCACAAGGTCGTCCCAAACCAGACCCGCCCCCGCCCTTACCGACACACTGCTGGCATCCTCGCCGGTTACGGCGATATCTCCCGTCGCCGGACGTATCAGCGTCCCGCGGTAGTCTTCGGTGAAGAGTATGTTGCAGCCTCCGCCTATAACGTCCCACCTGCCCTGAATGGGCGAACGCTCCGACGAGAACAACTCCCTCAGATCTTCCGCCGATGAGAACTCCATGAGCCTGTCGGCCGAGACATCTATCCCGAAGCTGTTCGACCCGCGGAGGTTTATGTTTTCGTATTGCCTTATCATATTCAGACTACAAATTTACCATAAATTTTATAAATTTGCCTACTCGAAATATTTTGCACTATATTTGATACATCAATTTAACGGCGCCCATTTGTTGGGAAGCCTGTGATAATCCAAATCCGGTTGGTGAGCCTTTCATGTACCCACACCCTCTGTTTTTATGATGCACAACTTCAAAAACATAATACTTTTCGCCATACCTGTTGCCGTGATGTTGTCGGCACCGCCCGTCCGTGCTGCGGAAGACTATATGTATCGTTACGAGGCGGATTCGCTGCGCGCTATACTGCCTTCGCTCGAAAGTGGGGCAAAGCTGCAAACCTTGTGGGGTATAGCCAGGGCTGAAAGGGACGCACAGAATGGAACGGAGGCTGAAAAGTATGCCGTAGACCGGTTTCTGGAAGAAGCCCGTCTGCAGAAGAACAGGGATATGGAAGCCCAGGCGTTGATGATGCTTCTGCTCTATTACCACAACAACGACGACATGGAGCAATATTTCGCCATGTCGGAGGATGTGGGTGAATTTCTGCTCGACAACGGCTATATGGATCTCTACTGGGAATATCTGTTCGTGGAGGTAAAATCGCTGCTCCATGCCAACCGGCAGGAAAGTGCTTTACGGCTTACGGATGAGATGTACGATCTGGCCAAATCACAAAACGATATTTACGGCCTTGCTTCGACGGTCTATCTTATGGGTAAGTCTTACCAGTTCGCCGACAAAAGCGACCTCGCCATAGAAGCCTTCCTCGAAGCATGGTCTTATATTAAACAGGTGAAAGACCCGACGAAACGCACCAGACTCGCATATCACTGTGCCGTGGCACTGGTAATAGAGTTTAACTTTTTTAAGCAATACGACCGCTCGCTCGTAATATTGGATGAATGGGCGCAAAATGTCGAAGAGAGCAAGGCGTGGGTCATAAAAACCGATGAAAATACGATCACGACCGATGTGTCGCAGATTTATTGCAATATATTATATGCCGAAACCTATGCGCTGACCGGCAGGTTCGAAGAGGCCGAAAAATATCTCGCACGCGTCGAGACGGTCGTGGACAGGCATACGCCCATTATCAAAAATTTTTACCTTATAACAAAACGCATAATCCACGAGGCAAAAGGCGAACACGAGGATGCCCTCGCCGTCGATGCCAAACTCAAAGAGTACTATGCCGGCAACGGGGACATATATATGTACAGTTCGACCATGAGCGATATATGGCAATCGCTGAAAGCGTTGGAGCGCTACGAAGAGGCCGTGGCCGTGGGCGACGAGATCATGATGCTGTCCGATTCTCTTTACAGCATCGAGCATCTCAAGCAGTTGAACGAGTTGAAAACGGTCTATGAGGTGGACAAACTCCAGGCACAGAAACAGCGCCAGACGATAGTTATAATATCTGTGAGCGTCGGATGTTTCCTTTTGGCCGTCATCATTGCCGTATATGTCGTCTATTCGCTCAACCTCAAGCGGAAAAATATTTCGCTTTACAACAAGATACATGAGATGGCACGCGCCGAGAGGGAGGCCGAACGCATACTCGAACTGATACCGGAGGCCGAGCTCTCGCGCGAGATGAAGCTTTTCAGGGAGTTGACCAACCTGATGCACTCCGAAAAGCTGTTCCTCGACCCCGCCGTAGACCGCCGTTCTTTGGCGGCACGGCTCGGCACTAACGAAAAATACCTTGCCAACGCCATACACGAGGGGGCGCCGGACACGACCTTCACCGGTTACATCTCCGGCCTGAGGCTCGCCTACTCGCTCGACCTGCTGAGCAATCCCGGCATGACGCTCGAAGCGGTTGCCGAGGGGTCGGGGCACGGCTCATACTCCACATTCTTCCGTGCATTCGGCAAGAGGTACGGAATGAGCCCGTCGGAATACCGGAGGCTGTTCTCCGAAAAGTCGGCTTAGACAACCTCTTGGAGCTTGTTCGGATTTTTACGGTGCGGTAACAAGTATGGATTTGGCGTCGAGAGGTGCACTATATCTGCAGGCCTCCCGATTCTCGTTGTATCTTTCCGGAATTGCCAAGTTATTTTCCGGAATTGCAAATCCTTTTTTACGATGCGACATTATTTTTGCGGAACAAATCTAACCCAAACTTTATTTCGATCAAAATGAAAAAGTATCTCTCTATTCTATTGTTAAGCGTGCTGGCATTAGCCGCCGCCGCAATGACCTCGTGCGAAAAAGACCAGGAGGTAATCGAGTATTCCATTAATATAACCCTCTCCGAAGGAGGCAGCGTCGCGGTCACGGTCGATGGTGCCGCCGTATCCAAGGCCGTGCAGGGCGACGAGGTCACTCTCACGGCCACTCCCGGCAATGACTACACGTTTGTCCGCTGGACGGTCGAAAAAGGCGGTGTACAGCTCTCCGGCGAAACGGCCGCAATCGCAACTTTCACCATGCCCGCCGAGGATGTATCGGTTAAGGCCGAATTTAAACTGAAGCCCGTGGAAAGCGAAGTTTATAATATAACCATAACCGACGACGGCAAGGGTACCGCCGAAGCCTCCATCGGCGGAAGCCCCGTAACCGAAGCGTCCGAAGGTGCGGAGATCACTCTTACGGCCACTCCCGGCGAGGGATATCTGTTCGGCAGTTGGAAGATCGAAGGCGGCGCTGTGGAGTTATCCGGCAAGAAGACCAACCCGGCGACCTTCACCATGCCGGCTGAAGATGTCTCCATAAAGGCTATGTTCGTCGAGGTCGAACCCGAAAATATTCTGGATAAAATTCCCGACCAGCAATTTTATGACTACTGCCTGATCGCGTTCGATACCAACCAGGACGGTATACTGACATCAAAGGAGGCCAAGGCCGTAAAGAAATTGGATGCGGTACGCGAAAATGAGTATTTTGTACTGTGGAAGCAGCCCGTCGCCACATTGGAGGGAATAGAGTATTTTACGGAAATAGAAATATTGTATTGCTACAACAACGAGATCACGGAACTCGACCTGTCGAAAAACACCAAACTCAAAGAGGTGGTGTGTTTTAACAATAAAATAACTTCTATCGATGTGTCTAATTGTCCGGATGTTGAACTTCTGTACTGCCGCGACAATCTTCTGACGACTATCGATACGTCAGGGAATCCGGCTCTCAATATGCTGTTGTGTCATTCCAATAAGATCACTTCGCTCGACGTGTCGAACAACCCTGCGCTTCACACACTGGCGTGCAACACCAATCAATTGACCTCGCTCGACGTGTCGAACAATAAGGCGTTGGAAATTATCGAGTGCCACGACAACCGCATGACCGTACTCGATGCTTCGGTTATGAGTACCCCTAATGAATATCCAACCATTTACATCTACTGCGGCAATCAGCGTGCCGGCGGAACTACCCCCCAGACTATGACGCTGACCCTGAGGGAAGATCAGAAACCGTACTGGTATTCCACTTTAGCCGCCGCCGACAAAAACGGCAATGTAAAGGTGGCGGGAGAGATCGACGACATATTCGAGGCCATCACCGACCCCGTATTCAAGACTTACTGCGCACGGTTCGACACCGACGGCAACGGCAAGCTGTCGAGAAGCGAAGCCGACGCGGTAACGGTGATCAATACGGGAGGTATGAGTATCGAATCAATGAATGGAATAGAGTATTTTAAGAACCTTACCGTGATCAGTTGCCCGGCCAACAGGCTGACCTCGCTCGATGTGTCGGGGAAAACGGCGCTCACCGACTTGATATGTCCCTCCAATAAACTCTCCTCGCTCAACATATCTGGTTGTACGGCGCTTCAAACGGTGATCGCTCTCAATAACCGTCTGTCGACTCTCGACGCTTCGGATATGAGCAGTCAGGACAGTTATAGCCTGCAATGCGGTAATCAGACCGCCGACGGCTCCGCGGCACAAGTTCTCGCTGTTACTCTGCGCGATGGACAGAAACCGTACTGGTATTCCAATCTGGCAGCCATGCCCGAAAATAAATATGCCGTACTCGCAGAATATGTAACGGATAATATCTTCGACGCGATCACCGATTCCGCGTTTAGAGAGTACTGCAAAGCATTCGACACCAACGAGGATGGAATACTGTCGATGCTCGAAGGCCAGGCGGTAGAGGTGATCAGTGCCGAATATTTGGATATCGTCTCGATGGCCGGAATAGAGTATTTTACGAGACTGACCGTGGTCAACTGCCCGAACAACAAACTGACCGCGCTTGATGTGTCGAACAAACCGCTGCTCCAGAATGTAATATGTTATTCGAACCAGCTGACGTCGCTTAACATATCGGGCTGCAGGGCGCTTAGTAGCGTTATAGCCTTTTATAACAATCTGGCAGTCCTCGATGCTTCGGATATGGGCAATCCCGGCGGCTATAATCTTTTGTGCGGCGCGAATGTTGTCTCCGGCACCACGACTACGCCGCAGACCATGAAACTAACCCTGCGCGCAGAACAGAAACCGCGTTGGGAGGCGTTGAAGAACCAACCGCAAAACGCCGACGTAGTCTTGGCCGATTAACCGCGAACCCAAGAGCTTCGACGGAAAATCCAAACAAGCTCCAAACCGCTTAAAAGCGAAAATCCACGGAACTCTCACACGAAAGTTCCGTGGATTTTCGCTTTTCACGTGGAAAACAAGGTAAAGGCATTATGAAGGATAAGGATTGGCCGGAGCAAATTTGCGGTCGTTCTCTCGAACTTTTGCATTACCTTTGCCGGGAGGGTGCGAATGAGAGACAACCTCTAATTCATAATTTCGTTAGCCCCTCTTTTAAAACTATGAAGAACAAACTTATCTTATCGGCGGCGATCGTGCTGTCGTGTTTCGGCGGCGGTGCAGCAGCCCAGGACCAGGGGCCCCTGCACGGCAGATCGTCGACCTACACCTGGCCTGTGGAGCGCGATGTGCTCGACAATCTCGACAAGTGGCAGGACCGTAAGTTCGGGATGCTCATACATTGGGGGCTCTACTCGCAGTTGGGTGTGGTGGAGTCGTGGTCGATATGCTCCGAGGAGGAGGAGTGGATAAAGCGCGACAGCACCATCTCCTACGACGAATACAAACGCCGCTATTGGGCGCTGATAGATGAATTCAACCCTGTCCGCTTCGATCCTGCGGCGTGGGCTGCGGCGGGCAAGTCGGCCGGAATGAACTATGTGGTGTTCACCACCAAGCACCACGACGGATTTTGTATGTTCGACACCCGCCAGACCGATTTCTCCATCACGAAGGGGGCGTTCCGCGACGACCCCCGCAGCAATGTCGCCAGGGAGGTTTTCGGCGCCTTTCGCGAGCAGGGGTTCATGATAGGCGCATACTTCTCGAAACCTGACTGGCATTCGCAGTATTATTGGTGGGACAGATATGCCACGCCCAACCGCAACAACAATTACGACATAGCAGCCAACCCGTGGCGGTGGATAAAGTTCAAAGAGTTTACCTACAATCAGATAGAGGAGATAGTGGGCGGCGACTACGGCCGCATCGACATCCTCTGGCTCGACGGCGGTTGGGTGAGGCCTGCGCGCCCCACCGACTCTCAGCGCCAGGGGCGGTCATACAAGGGCGAACAGGATATAGATATGCCTAAAATAGCGGCCATGGTGAAGCACCACCAGCCGGGAATAATAATGGTGGACCGTTCCGTGGCGGGGGAGTTCGAAAACTACCAGACCCCCGAGCGCGGCATTCCCGATACGAGGCTCACACACCCGTGGGAGAGCTGCATCACGCTCGGCAACGATTGGGGCTGGGTGCCCGACGACCCCTACAAATCGCCCCGCGAAGTGATACATATGCTGGTAGAGATAGTGGCCAAGGGCGGCAACCTTGTGCTCGGCATAGGTCCCAAGCCCGACGGCACGCTGCCCGGCGAAGTGGTGTGGAGACTCGAAAAGATAGGAGAGTGGCTGAATACCAACGGTGAAGCCATATACGGCACACGTTCGCCCGACCATTACAACGACGGCGACGTGTGGTTCACGCGCAGTAAGGATTCAGCCCGCACATACGCTACGGTATGCCTCGAAGAGGGCAAGCCCCTGCCGAAGAGGGTCGCCTGGAACGGCCATATACCTGCGGCTGGCGGCAAAATAGTATTACTCCAAACCGGTGAAGAGGTAAAGTGGAAGAAAACCGCCACGGGAGTGGAAGTCACCGTCCCCCGCGGCCTGTCCGCCGACCAACCGGCAATGGCTTTTGCAATAGAAAATTGAAAATGGAAAATTGAATATTGAAAAACAAATATAGGATATTTTTAATTTTCAATTTTCCATTTTCCCAAGTGGGTGGTGGTCATCCACCGTGCGGCGCAGATGGCCGGAGTCGAGGTGGGTGTATATCTCCGTCGTTGTTATGGATTCGTGGCCGAGGAGTTCCTGCACCTGTCGTATGCTTGCGCCGCCTTGCAGAAGGTGGGTGGCGAAACTGTGGCGGAAGGTGTGCGGGCTGACGTTCTTGTCTATTCCCGCATCCCGGACGGCCTCTTTTATGATGTTGAACACCATCACGCGGGAGAGTTTTTTGCCCCTGCGGTTTAGGAATACCGTCTCGGCGCTCTTTTCATCGACATCTATCGAGCGGCGGTCTTCGAGCCATAGTTCCAACCGGCGTTTCCACTCTTCGTTGACCGGAACGAGCCTCTGTTTGTTCCCCTTGCCTGAGACGCGTATGAATCCTTCGCCGGGGAAAATATCCGAAAGGCGTAGCGATATGAGTTCCGATACGCGCAGGCCGCAGCTGTAAAGGGTCTCCAGCATAGCCCTGTTGCGGCGTCCCTGCATCGTGGATAGGTCTATGGAGCCGATCACGAGGTCTATCTCTTCGAGGCTCAGTGTATCCGGAAGTGCGTGTCCCGCCTTTGGATGGTCGATGAACTCGGCGGGCGATCTCTCTATTGCATCGGAGAGCAGCAGGTATTGATAGAAGCTCTTTATGCCGCTCAATATGCGTCCCTGTGTACTCTTTTCCACGTGCTTGTCGTAAAGCAGCGACATGAATTCCTCCACCATTCGCTGAGTGACACAGGCAGGCTCCACACCGTAAGTCTCCTCCACGAAGCCGGCGAACTGCCCCGCGTCGCGCATATACGACTGGACGGTATTGTCCGACAGGCCGCGTTCGAGCTTGATGTAAATGCGGTATTTGCGCAAATGCGCCTCCCACGAGTTGGATTTATCAACCATAAAAGTACTATCTTTGCAAAGTTATAATTTTTATAGTTAATAATGGATTACATCGAACTTAATATTCCGGTTGCGGACAGCACGCAGGCCGAGATAATGACCGCCCTGCTCGCCGATTTCCCATTCGACAGTTTCGTCGAGGAGAATGCCACCCTGAAGGCGTATATCCCCAAGAACGCCCTGATAGAGTGCAAGGGCGCGATAGACGAAATGCTCGCGGAACAGGGTATTGCAGGTGCGGCATACATCGAGATAGAGACACAGAACTGGAACGCGATCTGGGAGTCCCACTTCGAGCCCGTCTCCGTAGACGGAGAGTGTACTATCCGGGCGCCGTTCTCTGCGGCTCCGGTGTCGGGTATGGATATTGTGATAATGCCCAAGATGTCGTTCGGTACGGGTCATCATGCTACCACATACCTTATGACGGCCGCGATAATGGAGCGCGACTTCACCGGTAAGCGCGGGCTCGATATGGGCAGCGGCACGGGAGTGTTGGCCATAGCCGCCGTAATGCGCGGCGCCGCTCATGTGGATGCCGTCGATATAGACGACTGGGCTATGGAAAACTCTACGGAGAATATTAAGGTGAACGGCGTGGAGGATCGCGTAATACCCATACTCGGCGATGTGAACGCGATAAGTGACCGGCGTTACGATTTCATCCTTGCCAACATCAACCGCAACATTCTCCTGGCCGATATGGAACGTTATGCTGCCGCTCTCGAGTCGGGAGGCGAACTGCTAATGAGCGGCATTCTCGAACGCGACATTCCGGCCATTTACGACAAGGCGCATTCGCTCGGCTTCACCGCAATATCGTCGCGGTCGAAAGACGGGTGGGCTTTGGTGAATGCAAAATGGTAAATGACTATAAGTGTGAAGTGTGGAGTGTGGAGTTTTGGTGCAAACTACGTTTGCGATTTTACTAATTTTATGCTTTATATAATATGTGCGAAGCACACTGCAACTCCAAACTCCACACTCCAAACTTTTTTAACTCCACACTAAAAGAAATGGAAGCCGATTATTTAGTCATAGGCAGCGGCGCGGCCGGACTGACATTCGCTCTCAAGGTGGCCGGGAATGCCAAGGTCATTATCGTCACCAAAGGCGAAATAGACGAGTGCAATACCGATTATGCCCAGGGCGGCATCTGCTGTGTTACCTATCCGCCCGATAATTTCGAAAAACATATCGAGGATACGATGGTTTGCGGGGCAGGGCTTTGCAACCGCGAGGCCGTGGAGATGGTCGTCACCCGCGCACCGGAGCTTGTAAAAGACCTTGTACAGTGGGGGACACGTTTCGACAAGACGCGCGAGGGCAAGTACGATCTGGCGCGCGAGGGAGGGCACTCCGAACACCGCATCCTGCACCACAAGGATATTACCGGCGCGGAAATAGAACGCGCCCTCATTTCGCAGGTCAAGCGCCACCGCAACATAGAGGTCCTGGAGCACCATTTCGCCATAGACCTGCTCACGCAGCACCACCTGGGACGGTTGGTCACGCGCCATGACAGCAATGTGGAATGTTTCGGCGCCTATGTTATGGACCTGGTGCAGGGGGGCATTAAGACGATACTGTCGCGGGTGACGGTAGTCGCTACCGGAGGGGTGGGCAACGTATACCACACGACCACCAATCCCCGTGTGGCCACGGGGGACGGCATATCGATGGCTCACCGCGCCAAAGCCGTCATCGGCAATATGGCTTTCATACAGTTCCATCCGACCGCCCTCTACAATCCGGGCGAGCGGCCGTCGTTCCTCATTTCGGAGGCCGTGCGCGGCTTCGGAGGGGTGCTTAAGCTGCAGGACGGCTCGGAGTTCATGCACCGATACCACCCGATGGGGTCGCTGGCGCCCCGCGACGTTGTGGCGCGCAGCATCGACCACGAGATGAAGATACGGGGCGACGAATACGTCTATCTCGACGTTGCGCACCGTTCGGCGCAGGATATCATTAACCATTTCCCGAACATCTACCGCAAGTGCCTGTCGATAGGCATAGACATCACCAAGGAGATGATACCCGTTGCTCCGGCGGCGCATTACTGCTGCGGAGGGGTGAAGGTGGATCTCAACGGCGAAAGTTCCATAAAGCGCCTCTACGCGCTGGGCGAAGCCGCCTACACGGGACTTCACGGCGCCAACCGCCTTGCGTCGAACTCGCTCCTCGAAGCGGTGGTCTATGCCGACCAGGCCGCCCGTCACGCTGCCGGACATATCGGAGAGTACGCCATACAGAGCGGTATTCCCGACTGGAACGACGACGGGACCACAGCTACCGAGGAGATGATCCTCATCACGCAAAATGCCAAGGAGATGCAGCAGATAATGAGCAACTATGTGGGTATAGTCCGCTCCAACCTGCGACTCGAAAGGGCGCTCAGCCGCCTCGAAATAATATTCAAGGAGAACGAGGAACTCTACCAACGCTCCAAACTCAACCGCAACCTCTGCGAACTGCGCAACATGATAGACGTGGGATACCTTATAATAAAACAGGCGCAGGCGCTGAAGGAGAGCGTGGGACTGCATTACTCACTTGACTACCCTGTATAAAGAACTATGGATTTAAAACAAGAGATAAAAAGACGGCGAACTTTCGCCATAATAAGCCACCCCGATGCGGGAAAGACCACGCTGACGGAGAAACTGCTCCTTTTCGGCGGAGCCATACACGTGGCCGGCGCCGTGAAGAGCAACAAGATAAAGAAGGGGGCGACATCCGATTTTATGGAGATCGAACGCCAGAGGGGAATATCGGTCGCCACGTCGGTCATGGGGTTCGAATACAAGGGGGTGAAGATCAATATCCTCGACACTCCCGGCCACGAAGATTTCGCGGAGGACACTTACCGCACGCTCACCGCCGTCGATAGCGTCATAGTCGTGATAGACGGAGCTAAGGGCGTCGAGACGCAGACCCGCAAGCTGATGAATGTCTGCCGTATGCGCAAGACCCCGGTGATCGTCTTCGTGAACAAGCTCGACCGTCCGTGCCGCGATCCGTTCGACCTGCTCGACGAAATAGAGTCGGAGTTGCAGATCGCCGTACGTCCGTTGGCTTTCCCCATAAGCAGCGGTCCCACCTTTAAGGGAGTATACAACATCTACGGGCAGAATCTCGCCCTGTTCACCTCCTCCGACCGCCAGACAGCGTCGGACACCATAGAGCTGAAACTCGACGACCCGAGACTGGACGATTACATCAAACCTTTCACGAAGAAACTCAGGGACGACCTTACGCTGGTCGATGGCGTTTACGCGCCTTTCGACCGCGCGGATTATCTCAAAGGCGAACTCGCGCCGGTATTTTTCGGGAGTGCCATAAACAACTTCGGGGTGAAAGACCTTCTGGAGTGTTTCATCGAGATAGCTCCGGCGCCTGGGATTTCCACCACACAGACCCGCACGGTGTCGCCCGACGAGGAAAAGATGGCGGGCTTCGTGTTCAAAATACACGCCAACATGGATCCCAACCACCGTGACCGCATAGCGTTCCTGAAGATATGTTCCGGCGTTTTCGAGCGCAACAGGAACTACCTGCACGTTCGCAGCGGAAAGCAGATGAAATTCTCATCGCCCAACGCTTTCATGGCCGAGAAGAAATCGATAGTCGACTTCGCCTGGCCGGGCGACATCGTCGGCCTCCACGACACGGGCAACTTCAAGATAGGGGACACATTCACCGAGGGCGAAAAGCTCAGGTTCACGGGCATACCTTCATTTTCACCCGAGCTTTTCCGTTATATCGAGAATGCCGACCCGCAGAAATTCAAACAGTTGGCCAAAGGCATAGATCAACTTATGGACGAGGGTGTGGCACAACTCTTCACGAGCAAACTCAACGGTCGCAAGATAATCGGAACGGTGGGCGCGCTCCAGTTCGAGGTCATACAGTACCGCCTCGAACACGAGTACAACGCCCTGTGCCGTTATGAACCCGTGTCGGTTCACAAGGCGTGCTGGATAGAATCGGACAATGCCGCGCAACTCGACGACTTTATGAAACGCAAGCACACCAATATGGCGACCGACAAGTACGGCCGCAACGTATACCTTGCCGACACTTCCTACGCGCTGCAACTCGCCCAGGAGAAATTTCCCGACATAAAGTTCCATTTCACGTCGGAGTTTTAGAGGTTGTTTGGAATTTACATCTCTCTCGCTTTTGTACTTTTTTGTCCTTTCCGCTCCGTTGGATTGGTGATATCTTGTTTTTAAACGATAAAAAATGTAATTGGCACTTTTTTTGCAAAATTTTCAATATAGATTTGCCCTTTCCAACGGTTCGACAGTAACGGGTAGATATTTATAACAACATTGCAGCTACTTATTTATCGGCTATCATGCAACTACAAAGCGGTGAATATGACAGTTTGACCGACGGATTGTCTGAAGAGGATCTCAGGCAAACAGGCAACATCGTACCTCCCGACGATATCATAACTTCCGACGTGCTGCAACGGCTTCGTGAAGGCGATCACGAAAGTTACAGGAAAGTCTATCTGCATTGGAGGAAGCCGGTCTATAAATTCCTGCTCAACCTGACCGGCACCGAGGAAGATGCCGACGATATAACGCAGGAGATTTTCACCGTCCTGTGGAATTACCGCGACAGGATCGATCCCGAAAAGAATATACGGTCGTTCCTTTTCCTGGTGGCCAGACGGGCTGCCTATAAAAGCAACAGGGCAAACATGATCCGCAAAAGGTACGCGGATTCCGTCTGGGGAGAGCTGAGCGATAATTTCACCTCTCACGACATCGTGGTCGAAAAGGAGACCGAACTTTTGCAGCAGGTGCTTCTTCAGCATATGCCTCCGCAACAAAGGAAAATTTTCGAGATGAGCAATAACGAGGGTCTCTCTGCCGAAGAGATCGCCGCGCGTATTGGCATAAAACGGGAGAGCGTATACAACCAACTGTCGAAAGCGAGGAAGACGCTCCGGGATGCTCTCCTGCTCCTGTTGCTCTTTGTCGATTAAGAGCTTCGGACGAAAAATCAAAACAACCTCCAAACCTGCGAAAATAGCTTCTATCGCAAAATTCAAACAACCTCTTATCCAAACCTTGGTTGCCGCCTTATTTTCAGTCTGAAACAGTGTTTTTTATTCTATTGTAACTTGCGTTCGACGAATTCGTCAAACTCAAAGCGATTGTATTACAATCGCTTACCTTTGAGCGAAACCCTCAAAGGGGTTTCGCTAAGCCCTCCCCAAATAAACTCATTCGAATTCGTTAAACTCAAAGCGACTGTAATACACATAGTTGAGGTGTAAAGGCGATTTTTTTTCAAAAATGTTATGTGAGGTTTTGCCACTTAGGGGCATTACATACTATAGAACACGACATCTTCCGCCGTTGCGGTGGAATGTCCTTATAAACTATAATCTATGCGTGACCGGAATGATAAGAAGAGGGCTGTCAGCCTGCTCGATCTGTTGCTGGACGATGCTGTCGATCCTGCAACGAAAGAGGAGATCCGCGCCTGGTTTTGGAGCGATATCAGCAAAGAAGCCAAAGATACAGCCATGATGGAGCAGTTCCGGCACCTGGCGCCCAATATGGCTCCGGATGAATCCGATCACAGGAAATATGCGGAGTTGTCCGCCCGGCTTAATTTGTACGGTGCACCCCGTATGTCTGTGCGGAAAAAGAGGAACACATCCTTTCTCCGCGTTTCCGTGCGTATAGCCGCCGCTGTGACGCTGCTGTTCGGTCTGCCCGGGCTCGCCTACCTGTTGATCGACAAGCATGAAACCGCTGTCGAGGAGTACCAGGTGGCCGAAGTGACCGAAAGCGCAGGTTCCTCGGTACGGTCGATACTGTTGCCCGACGGCTCGTCGGTGGAACTACAACCGCATTCGGAGCTGAAATACGACACCGATTTCGTTTCCGGCAGGCTCGTACACCTCGATGGCGAGGCTCTTTTAACGGTTGTTAATTCCACGAACGAAGCGGGGGAGTTCCTGCCTTTTTCGGTTATCTCCGACGACCTCAGGGTCGACGTATACGGCACGGTATTCCGGGTTGTCGACCCTTCCGGCAACGGTGACGGCCAGAGCATCGTCGATCTGTACGACGGATCGGTCAGCGTGGCGGCGAAGGATACCACCATTATGCTGAAACAGGGCGAAGAATATTATTACGACCATGCGACCCAAAGATCCGGCGTCGCCATGATCGCGGCCAAAGAGATGGCCGGACACGGCTTCATGCCGCTGTTGCGGTTCGACGAGTCGACCCTCGGCAACCTTATCACATCGCTCGCTGCCAATTACGGCGTGGAATTTGTATTACCGGAAGATATAGATCTCTCGAAGGGTAAATTTTCAGGTGATTTCCAGACAGAAGACCTTAGAAGCACTTTGAACATCCTTACCAGGTCGAGCATGAAGTTAAGCTTCGTATTGATGGACGATAAAGTATTTGTAAAAAGAAAATAAATTCAATGAGATTTAAGACCATAATCGAACACACGACCAAACACGGGCTTTTACCGAGGCTTGCCGTATTGGTCATGTGTTTGCTGACGGGCTTTCAGTCGCTTTACGCACAAAGCGGAAAGGTTATCCTGCCCTTGCGGGAGATGACCGTGAAGCAGGTGATGGACGAGTTGCAAAAGCAGACCTCCTACAAGGTTGCTGTAAATTGGGACGACCTCGATCCGGCGAGAAAAGTATTTTTCACATCGCAGGAAATTGCGGTTCCGGAATTGTTGCGAACCGGCCTGTCGGGAACCGGTTTTGTCTGGGAAGTAAGCGGCACCCATATCATTATTACTTACAATGCGCCTGACGACGGGCGTGGGGCACACAGCACTATGACGGGATGCGACAACTTCCGCAGGGAATCCATGACCTTCGTTCCCGATCCGTGGAGCCGGACGCAAAAGCCGTTCGAGGATATGTTCAACATCCGCAGGAGCTATTGGCATCCGGGCGGTAACGGCGAAGACTCGATAGGGATGGCCGTTGTCAATTACCGCGTGGGCAGTTCGACGCTCGAAAAAGATTATATGAACAACGCCCGGACGCTGGAGGCGATACACCGGTCGCTGACCGACAAGGATGTTCTCGCCGGGCTGGACTACATTATCGTCACGTCGGGCTCGTCGCCCGAAGGCAATACGGCGGCCAACGAACGGCTCGCCGCCGCCCGGGCGCTGGCCATGAAATCATACCTTATGTGGCGCTACCCCTACCTCGACCGGGATATCATATACACCTTCTCCATAGGGGAGGACTGGAGCGGCCTGCGCGATATGGTCGAAGAGGACAAGGGCACTCCTTACCGCAGCGAGGTGCTCGATATGCTCGACGCACAGACCGGCGGCGATGCCAAACGCATCGCGCTCAGGAAGATCGGCGGAGGGGAAGCATACCGGTATATCGCCTCGAATATGCTGCCCAGGCTGCGCGGCGCGGCGGCGGCAACACTCCACTTTAAGGAAAAGCAGGTCAGGGAGGTCATCGTGGAGACCCACAGCGTGGATACTGTCTACGTCGAAAAAACCATGGAGGTGGAACGGATCGTCCTGCGGGAGCCCGAGCTCGAACCGCATCCGCTGTTCGCCCTGAAGACCAACCTGCTTTTCGACGTCCTGTCGGCGATCAACGTGGAACTCGAAATACCCATCGGCAAACGCTGGTCGGTGGCCGGGGAGTGGGTGTTTCCGTGGTGGCTGTATGAGAAAAAGCAGTACGCCCTGCAAGCTGGCAACGGCAATCTCGAAGTGAAGTATTGGTTCGGCGACCGCTTCAGGCGCAAACAACTCACGGGCTGGTTCGCGGGGCTTTACGGCGGCGGCGGTTATTACGACCTCGAACAGGGCGACAAAGGCTGGCAGGGGGAATTTTGGCACGCGGGCATCGGCGGCGGTTATGCCCACACCATAGGCAGGAGTGGTAATTGGCGAATGGAGTATATGCTCGGATTCGGTTATATGGCTACCGACTACCGCGAATATGTTCCCAAGACAAGTGCTGACAGCGAGTGGCATTTGATGCGCCGCGGCAGCGGCCACCGCATATGGGTCGGTCCGACACGGGCGAAAGTTTCCCTCGTGTGGATAATCAACCACGGGCAGCGGAAGAAAGAAGGAGGCGGGAGATGAAAAGGGCGATGACATTATCGATGCTGGTCGCCGCAGTTGCAATGCAGCTTTTCGTGGCCTGCGAACGCCGCCCGCTGGATGATGATTTCGGCGGTACGGCGCTGATCCCGGTCAAGATAGACTGGAGCCTGTCGAACATACCCGTGACGGACATCCGCGGCAACGATCACATACACCGCGTTTCGCTGCGGTTCTTCCCCAAAGATGGTTCCGCCGCCTTCGACCGCTACCTTGAAATGAATGTTATCGAGGGGGAGATCGAAGTTCCCGTCGGCGAATATTCGGTGGTTGTTTTCAACGAGTCGGTATACGACATTTACTGGGAAGATGCGATCCGGTTCAGCGACGTGGACAGTTATGCCGGTTTTGCCGCCGAGATCGTTCCCGATATGGCTGAGAACTATCCTTTCTACCATCCGGTCGCAGGCGAGGAGTTGATCGTCGCGCCTTTCCGATTGGCGTCATGGAGCCTCGACGACTTCACGGTAACGAAGGAGATGGTCACGACCACCCGCTCCAGAACAAAGGTCGCTTCCGGTGCGGACGCCCCGGAAAACGCACTGACAAAGATCGTAATGCGCGCTCTGACCCGTAATGTGAAGGTAACCGCCCATGTGGAGAACCTCTCTTCCGCGCAGCTCATTCAGGGCGCGATGCGTGGTTTCGCACGGAAAGTGTATATGGCTTCGGGCACCACTTTCCAATCCCCCGCCACACACATTTTCAAACTCAACAGTCGCGTGTGGGATGCCGGATCGAATACGCACGGGACGGTAAGCAAGGGTTTTCTGAGTTTCGGACGCCTGCCGCAGAACGAGTCGTACCAACTGAATATCGACGCGGTGTTCATCGACGGTACGGTATACGGTCAACCGCTGCTGTTCGATGTGACCGACCGGATCACCTCTTTACGGGAGGACGCTATCGATATAGACATCGACCTGGCCTTGCAGTTCCCGCTGATAACCGAGGGCGTCTTCGTGGGCGACTGGGATGACGAAGTGATTAAGATCAATTGACGGAGTAAGATTAATTTTCAAAAACGATAATAAACACTTTTAACCAATTCAAATTTTTAAAACCATGAAAAAGATTTTAATGACACTCGTAGCCGCAGGCCTGATCCTGACCGGCTGCACGAGAAACGAAACCGAGGGGTACGACATTGCGAACCCCGACGTCATCAGCTTTTCATCATCCACATCGAGGGCTGTCATACATGACCTCTCGACGCTGACCAATGATGTGAACGGCTTCAGGGTATACGGTAAGACAGCCAACGTGAGCGATGCATGGCACACGAACGTGAACGGCGAGAACAACTATGCGTATTCCGAATCGAACTGGGGTTGGGTCGGAACGCCTGCCGAATGGCCGACTACCGACGCATCTTACCCGATGTCTTTCTATGCCATGTATCCGGCCGACCAGCCCACTACGGTAACTGCGGCTACCGTGCTGTCGAGGGACGTAACTATCGCAGCTACCGCGGCCACACAGACAGACCTTCTGGCGGCAACAGCTACTGCCGAATCCAAGCCTGCGAGCGGCAAGCTGTCGATGACCTTCGACCACATCCTGTCGAAAGTGAACTTCGGCGTGATCGCCGGTCATGACATGGTACCGGAGATATTGACTGTTAAGATCAACAATGTCAACAGCTACAACACTTACAACTACATTTTGCACACATGGGGCAATATGTCGACAACCGTTGCGGACTATGACTATTTCCACAACACTACCGTTCCTTTCACAACTACCGGGACCGATACTAACGAGGAAGTTGCCGTGCCGTTCTACACATCTGCCGAGGCAGCATCGGCACACCTGATGCTGATGCCGCAGACCGCGGAAAGCGGCGCGCCCGCAGCATGGGACATGGAAGCGGGTACGCTCAACACCAACTCCTATATCGAAGTGATCTACCGCATTACGACCACGACTCTTTCTGATTATATCGGGTATACCGAAGGCGGTGATTACATGGTAGATTATCCTCTCTTTAACAATCCGGGATGGGGCGGTTATTCAGGTGGTTTGGGTACGGGCGACAGCCAGTACAATGATCATCTTTACATCAGGGTAGGCTTCCCCGTAGCCGTCAGTTGGGTGCCGGGTAAGGGTTATGTCTACAACCTCTGCCTCGGAACCGCAGACTCGACCAACGGCTACTACATCGACACTACCTACTACGATAACACCGGTTCCGACACGGGCGTTCCGATCAAGGGACCCGAAGGCGAGGACATAACGCCCGGCGACCCCGTAACGAGCGGAGTTATCAACTTCCTTATCGACGTATCCAACTGGGACGACAATACACCGCCCACACCACTTCAATAAGTAACTCACAACCCAGGGTTATGGGGGCTGATTACCCCCATAACCCACACATGGCGCAACTGCGCCGCATAAGAGAACAACACACAACGCACACAGACCATGAAACGAATTATCATACTCGCCGCCGCCCTGTCCATCACAGGTTGCTCCGTGGATCCGTTCGATCAGGGAACGGACACTCCCTCCGGCATAGTGGCTTTTTCGACCGGTGGCACCACCCGCGGCACGCCCGTAGGCGATGCATCCATGCTGACCGACATCGGTACGTTCGGGTATTATACGGGACAAAGCAACTGGACGGATGCCTCCCTTCCCGAACTCATGTTCAACCAGCGCCTCTACCGCGACGGTACACAGTGGGAATATGACGGCGTTCCCGTGTCGTGGAACGGCAATGCGGCCAGCGACTTGTTCTCGTTCTATGCTTACGCTCCATATGCGACCGTGGATAACGGTATCGTGGTGAACGGCAACAGTTCCACGGGCGGTATTCCGTCGCTGACCTATACCGTGCCTGCCGACGTGACTAAACAACCCGACTTGCTGGTGGCGGTGCCGAGGGTGGATATCGTGAAGCCGGCCAGCGGTTGCGTGTCGCTGACCATGGAACACGCCCTGACGACTATCGGTTTTCAGGTGGCGGGCAGTGGAGAGCAGATCACGGGACTTTCGATCGCTGGCGTTTCGATGACCGGGACGCTGGAGATGAACGGCAGTGATATCGAATGGACCGGCCTCGACACTTCACCGACGGCCGACTTCAGTGCGTCGATCAATTTCGACGACGGCGAGAACTACTATACGGCTACACCCACAATGTCTACTAACCTAATGAAAGGCGACGGATACCTTATGATGATCCCGCAGACACTCTCCCAGGATGCTGCACTGGTCGTATCCTACGCCGACGGCACATCGATCGACATCAACATCGAACCCCACGAATGGCTGCCGGGCAAAAGGATCATCTATGAAGTTACCATCGTTCCGGGAGGAGCTATCGTCGTGGAGCCGGCGGAGATCACGATGCCTTATGTCGCATCGAAAAGCGAGATGGTGGTCGATTGTTCCGACAGCCGGGGGCGTCCCGATCCGTCGCTGGCATGGACGCTCTCCACGAGCGAAACGTGGCTCACTCTCTCGCTCGACAGCAACGGCACGAACGCAAGCCGGGAACTGCGCGGCACGGGTACGCAAACGGTCTACGTCTTCGTAACCCTGAATACGACCGGTCGCGACCGCACTGCGACCATCGCGCTTAACGACGGGGGGAACGTGGTGACCACCGTCAGGCAGCACTACTCCTCCGCACAGCGTTTTGCCCGGAGCAATATCGTAATGTACATCGACGGCAACGGTAACAAAATACTGACCTTCGCCGAGACCGAGGCCGACCACACGTCGCCCAAGAGCGTGACCTACTACGATGCGTCGACCTCCTCGACCGTGACGGGCACCGTGCCGGCCATAGCTGCCAACGTACAGGGGCTTCATTTCAGGTGGGGATCGCTGGTCGGCATTACGAGCGACGGCACGGACGGCACCGCATTCAATAGTTCGCACGTGGTGTTCTGGCCGGCGGAGTATACCCCTTCGGGAACATGGGTCTTCAATACCTCAGGCCTGTCTGTGACCGGTCAGGTCCCCTATATCAACGGCTCCATGCCCAATATAATCGATGGTTTCTACGGCTATCCGGGAGACACCGGCGAGGGGTTCGACAAGGCCAATGCCATGGGTGATATATGCCGCTACATCAGCGACATGGGCTGGGTGAAAGGTAAGTGGCGCATACCTAATACCTTGGAAATAATCTCACTCCTGGCCGAGACGCCCCCCTTCTACGGCTACAACGGCCGCGTTATAGGCTCATGGGACGAGAACTACCAGCGTATTAGCGGCACAGGCCAGAACAACCAATACGGATATTTCCGGATCCCCGACGTGAGGATCGCGGGTATGGGTGTTACCGGTTCGGAAACGGCTGCGAACTCATTGCCGAACCCGGGTGTCGCAAAGGTGGTTTTCCCCGCGTCCGGATATCGCAGTGCGAGCAACGGGATGTTGTATCAACCCGGTTATTATGCGATGCATTGGACGGCTACCACGTCGGGCTCGAACAGGGCTTACCTGCTGGACTACAACGGTCGCGATAATTATCACTCGGCTAACATTTTCGACCGCACGAACGGTTACTCGGTGCGGTGTATCATGGCAGAATAACGGATACGCTTGCAATGTAATTCGACATCCGCTCATACTGTCATAACGAGTCCCGGTAGTTGTTGATCGACTGCCGGGATTGTTCCATGAAGCTGATCTTATCCGCCGCCACACTCCGGCCGTTCCCGGCAGGCGGCCGGTGTCAGTCATCCATATTCTCGGTCAGTTTTTGGACGATCTTGTACCTGCTGAAGAATTCTTTGGCTATTACCCGCAGGACAGTGTATGTCGGTATTGCGAGGAGCATTCCCACCACTCCGGCGAAGTGTCCCGCCATCAGGAACACAATGAATATTTCGAGCGGGTTGGCGTCGACGCTGTTGGAGTAGAGGATCGGCTGTATGAATGTATTGTCGATGAGCTGTGCGCAGAGTACCGTGATGCCCAGCGAGAAGAATATGAATGTTATGGTCATTCCGCTCGACACGAACGCCACGCTTATGAGAAGGCTTATGGCGAACCCGAGCCACGGCCCCACATATGGTATTACGTTAAGCACGCCTATAATGAGGCCGATAAAGAACGAATTCGAAACACCATAACCGCAGCATATCAGGGCTATCGACACTATCAGCATTACGGCTATCGACTCTATGATGAGACCTGTGAAGTATCGTGAAAGAAGTTTGGATGTGGAGTTAAGTGCGTGTTTCACATGACCTTCATGTCTGGTGGGTGTTATGGCCAGCAGAATTCGCAGGAAGAGGCTCTCGTCTTTGAGAAAGAAGAATGTTATGAATGTCACGGAGAACACACTCACGAACATACCTCCCACGGCGGATGCCACCGAGCCCAGTATGCCGTTCACCGCATCGAAGTTGAAAACCTTTACTATCTGGGCACCGAGTATCTCGGTGATAGAAATATCGGTGGTATTTACGGCGAAATATTTCTCCATAAACCCCTCCAGCTTGCTTATCGGAGTTTCCAGTAATTTTGTTATACTTGAGAGATCGACGTTGGCGAGGTCGCTCAATTTGCTGAATATAAGTGGTGTGAATATCGAGAAGAAGACTATTATCACTCCCCACAGTCCTGCGAGCGTCAGCAGGGCGGCCAGCCAATTCGGTACCTTGAATTTCTTAATGTGGATCTTCTCTATCATCCTGACCAGCGGGCGCCCTATGATGGCAAGGATCGCGGCGACGATGATATCGAGAACTATGTCGCTGAAATACCATACCAGGAACAGCGTCGCTACGGCCGCCACTCCCCCGATAGTGTATTTCATCGTCTTGTTCATGTCGATGGGTTATAAGATCAATTACTCCTTATTCACTGTCAATTTAGTAAGCCTCGCCAGCGGCGTAACACTTCCGACGACCTTCTGGTCGGGCGAGACCAATATTTCGCAGTCCGGAGGCAGGAACACATCGACTCTCGAACCGAACTTTATAAACCCGCACGGGGTGTTTTGCTCCACACGTGTCCCCGGAACGGCGTAACTCACTATGCGCCGTGCCACATAGCCCGCTATCTGCCTGAACACTATTTTTTCCCTGCCCGTATCGACCGCGACTGTCATGCGTTCGTTATTCTCGGACGATTTCGGATCCCATGCGACCAGGTGCCTGCCCGGGTGATACTTGCAGTATACGATCCGTCCGCCTGCCGGATACCAGTTCTTATGCACGTCGGTTATCGACATGAATACCGATATCTGTATCCTTTTTTCGCCGAGGTACTCCGTCTCTACGACCTCTTCTATCACAACAATCTTGCCATCGGCAGGCGAATACACCAATCCGTCGTCGGATAAATATTCCCGCTGCGGATCCCGGAAAAACACGACCGTCAGAAGGAACAGTACCAGCATCGCCGTCCCTACGATCCACATAGGCCACAGGGGGGCGGCAAAGAATATCAACAGCCATAAGACCCCGGCCGCGATCGCCGCATGAAAGATGAACGATCCAGCTATCGCCCGGTATCCCTCTTTATTTATCTTCATGAGAATCGTGTTATCGAATAAATATAAGACAATAAATAAAAGCGAACGGCGCCGACATCAGCAGAGCGTCGAACCTGTCCATGAAGCCGCCGTGACCGGGAATTATACTGCCCGAATCCTTAATGCCCGCCGACCGCTTGAACATCGATTCCACGAGGTCGCCGAAAACCGCCGTCAAAGCTATTACCAACCCTAAGCCGCCCCATATTATAGGGTTCGGACCGGTGGGGTTCGCGCCCGTCGTGAGGCTCTCGGCCAGGTGGCCGCAAAGCACTGCGAAAGCAACCGCGCATATCAGACCCCCGAAAAACCCCTCCCACGACTTTTTTGGGGAGATGCGTTCGAAGAGCCTGTGCCTGCCCAGCGCCACGCCGAACAGATAGGCGAATATGTCGTTCACCCATACGGTAAATATGTATGTCAGGATAATGTACGGATCGTAGCCTCCGCCGCCGAATGCAATGAAACTCATCAGCGCCATAGGCAGGGCTGCGTAAAACAACCCGCCGAGCGACACGGAGATATTGGCCAGAGGATTGTCGTGCCTGCGATACAGTTCGGCGAAAAATATCAGCGCCACAAGGGGTACCATACCGGCAAGCCAAACCGTGCCGAGCCTTCCGGAAGCCACTAAGAAAGCGGCCGCTATCGCCGCACCGCCCGCTATTATCGAATACCACTTCTGCGGCCGGACGCCATTCTTGCCCGCGATGCGATAGAATTCCCACATGGAACCAACCCCTATGGCAAGCATAAGCGCCGCGAAACTATACTCGGACAGCCACACGGCGGCAAGCACCACTACGAGCAGGGCTGCCCCGCTTAGCGTTCTGACTATGATATTGCGTCCGAATTCAGCCATTATCGGTTCGTTATGGTTCTTTTGCCGTTTCGGGGGCTATCGTTTCGCCTTTCGGGTCGGTAAGCGATACTTCCTCTGCGGTAAGCGTCTGTTCCGTATTCTTCTTCGCCGGAGCCTCCTCGTCCGACTCCTTTTTCTGGTCGTAGGCGCTTTTGCCGAATATCCGTTCGAGGTCGTCGGTGAATACGACTTCCTTCTCCAGCAATTCTTCCGACAGTTGGCGGAATCCTTCTATGTTGGCTTTCAGTGTCTTCTCGGCAAGCGCATACGCTTCCTCGATAAGAATATTCACTTCGTCGTCGATCAGCCGCGCCATTTCCTCGCTGTAAGGTTTCGAGAGCGACATATCGCTCTGCCCCGACGAGTCGTAGTAGCTGCGGTTGCCCACCTTTTTGCTCATGCCGTAGTAGGCTACCATGGCGTATGCCCTCTTGGTCACACCTTCCAGGTCGCTCAGCGCGCCCGTGTCTATTATGCCGAACTCTATAAGTTCCGCGATGCGTCCGCCGAGCCCGACGGCCATGGCGTGAATGAGGTGCGTGCGCGAGAGGGTATGGCGCTCTTCCGGAAGGAACCATGTGGCGCCGAGCGCCCGCCCGCGCGGTATGATGGTCACCTTTATAAGAGGGTTGGCATATTCGAGCATCCAACTAACCACCGCGTGCCCCGCCTCGTGGTATGCAGTGATGCGTTTCTCGTGGACGGTCATCACGAGGCTTTTGCGTTCGAGTCCGCCCACTATGCGATCTATTGCATTCAGGAAGTCGTCCTTGTCCACGAACCTCTTATTGTTGCGGGCGGCTATCAGGGCGGCCTCGTTGCACACATTGGCGATGTCGGCTCCGGAGAAACCGGGCGTCTGCTTTGCCAGGAAATCGCGATCGAGCTTCGGGTCGAGCTTTATGTTGCGCAAGTGTACGTCGAATATCTCGCCCCGTTCCTTTATGTCGGGCAGGCCTACCTCTATCTGGCGGTCGAACCTTCCGGCGCGCATGAGCGCCTTGTCGAGAATATCGGCACGGTTGGTGGCGGCAAGAATTATGACGCCCGAATTGGTGCCGAAGCCGTCCATCTCCGTAAGCAACTGGTTGAGGGTGTTCTCCCTTTCGTCGTTGCCCGAATATCCGCCGTTCTTCACGCGGGCGCGCCCCACGGCGTCGATCTCGTCGATGAAGACTATGCACGGGGCTTTCTCTTTGGCCTGACGGAACAGGTCTCTCACACGCGAGGCGCCCACGCCGACAAACATCTCCACAAAGTCCGAACCGCTCATCGAGAAGAAAGGCACATTCGCTTCGCCGGCGACCGCCTTGGCAAGCAGGGTTTTACCCGTTCCCGGAGGGCCTACCAGCAGTGCGCCTTTGGGTATCTTGCCGCCCAATTCCTTGTATTTATTTGGATTGCGAAGAAAGTCGACGATCTCCATGATCTCTACCTTAGCCTCTTCGAGACCCGCCACATCCTTGAATGTGACCCTGTCCTTGTCGTTCTGGTCGAAAACCTGCGCTTTGGCCTTGCCGACGTTGAAAATACCCTGGCCGCCTCCGGGTCCGCCTGCGCCGCCACGCATTGCGGCACGCATCATAAGGAACATGAAAAGTCCCAGCAGCAGCAAAGGCAGGAAGCCGAGTATGTCGAGCCACACATTGGAGCGGGTGGGGTAGTCCAGCGCCACGCTCTCCCTGAGCGAAGTATCCTGGGCGTATAGTTTCTCCATATTGCGGTCGAATATCTCCACCGAGCCCACGTTGAACACGAACTGGTAGTCGGTTTCCGGCAGTCGTTTATATTTCTCTTCCTCCTGATATTTCGCAATGGCTTCTGGTTTCAGCCACACTTCGGCCTGCTTTTCGTTCACAACGTCTATGCGCGCCACATCGCCCGCGACGATCATTTTCTCGACATCGTTCCAACTCGACTTGATCGGGGACGTCGAACGCCCGAACCAACCCCAGATCAATATCATCAATATCAGCGGGCCGTAGACGATCCAGAAAAAATTGCGTTGCCTGCGCGGCTGCACACCTTTATTATTATTCGGATTAGACATATATTCGGTTATCAGTTAACAGTTAACTGTTAACAGTTAGCGGTTAAATATTATAATTCGTATTCGTGGCGGGTGGCGGGGGCGTCGGCCCACAGTTGCTCCAGCCTGTAAAATTCACGTGCTTCCGTAAGGAAAATATGCACCATCACGTCGAAATAGTCCATAACCACCCACACGGCGTTGTTCAACCCTTCGATGCGGCGCGGCTTTTCGCCCAATTCCTCTATCGTTCTTTCCTCGACCCCGTTCGCTATGGCTTCGACCTGCGCGGTGGAGTCTGCGTTACAAATAACGAATGACGAGGCGATAGCCCCGTCGAACCCGGAAAGGTCGAGCGAAACTATCCCCTGTCCTTTCTTATCCTCAATAGCCGAAATAATGGTCTTTAAGAGTTTATCCATCAAATTTTATTCGCAATAATTAATATTTACAGTACAAATGTACTGTTTTAATTTGAAAAACCGGGAAATTCGGAAATGAAGGCCGTATTCTTTCCGTCAAGTTACTTATGCGGATATGAATTTTACGAACCGGTCGACGAACTTTTGCAGGAACGCTGTCGTTGCTTCGACTGTCTTACCGTTCTCGTCGAGCAGTTTCGCCACGCCGCCGATATACATTTCGGGCTGCTGCAACATGATGATGTCGAGAAATACCACTGCCTGCCTGAGCGCGTGATTTGCGCCGAAACCGCCTGTCGCGCCCGGCGAAACGCTGACCACCGCGCCTTTCTTGCCGCCCCATGCATTATTACCTCCCGGACGGCTCCCTACATCCAGCGCATTTTTGATCAGAGGCGGAAGGCTGCGGTTGTATTCGGGCGTGACGAACAGATATGCGTCGCACTCCCTGATCTTTGCCCTGAAGTCGACCCATGACTGCGGCGGTATGCCGTCGTCGTCCAGATCCTGGTTATACATCGGCAGGTCTATGGATATCCATTCCGCCGTCACTCCGCCGGGCATAAGCCCCGCGATATTCTCTGCGATCTTGCGCGAAAAACTCTCTCTGCGCAAAGATCCTGCGATCACTCCGAGTTTCATGGTCAATTTTCTGTTAATTCAAGCTCCCTGCAACTCATTATCGACTCCTTGAGCGCTTTGATAAGGGTATCCTTGACGTATGTGCGCCTGACGGCCACGGCTATCTTCCGCGATATGGCGCCCTTTGCCAACTGTTTTACCTGCGGGCGATGTTCGTCGGAAATATAGCGGATGGCCATTTCTGGGATTATGGTCATGTATTCGGTACTGTCTACTATACGCATGAGCGTCTCCAGCGATCCGCTCTCGAAGTAGTACGACACATTCCTGCGGCCACCTTTAGCCGGACAGAAATCGAGTATCTGGTCGCGGAAGCAATGGCCTTCGGATAGCAGCAGCACCTCCTTCAGGTTGATGTCCTCTGCTCTTATGTTGTTACGCTCGTAAAGCGGATTTTCCGGCGATACGTATGCGTAGAACCTGTCGTCGAAAAGGTCTTCTTCCATAATACCCTCCGGACACGTTCCGCCCGCAAGGATCGCCGCGTCGATCTCGTCGCGCTCCATAGCCCTGATTATATCGGGAGTGATCATCTCCTTGATCTCCAGTTCCACATGGGGGCATCGCCCGGCGAAATCCTGCACCATTTCGGGCAGCAGGTATGGAGCTATGGTCGGAATGACACCAAGTTTCAACACTCCGGAAACATTGCCTTTAAGTACGGCTACATCCTCGTACACCGAGTTGTACATCTTCATCACATCGCGGGCGCGCTTCACCACAACCCCTCCTGCCTGGGTAAGCATGACGGGCTTTTTAGATCTGTCCAGAAGCACGACCCCGAGTTCTTCTTCGAGATTCTTGATCTGCATACTCAGCGAAGGCTGGGTGACGAAACACCGTTCCGCCGCCAGCGAAAAGCTGCCGAAATTAACTACCGCCAACAAATATTCCAGTTGAACTATGGTCATGCAAATCCTATGTTAGCCTACAAAGTTATAAATTTTATTTATATCACACAAGCAATTATGCGTTTTATATTTTGATTTTTAGAGGTTGCAAATTCCAAACAATCTTTTAGGGTCTGCCTAAACCATTCCGAGTTCCGCGAACATATTACCGTAAGCGGCGGCCTTCTCCTCCAGGGGTTTTGGATAAGCCCGCGACGAGGATGGCATCCTGTACAGTCTCATGTTGCGCCCGTGCCTGATAAATTCCACGCTTCCCCCCACCGGCGGCTCCGCGCAATTCATTACCGACAGCAGCGTATCGGCGGCCTTTTGTCCAGTCACGGCTATCGCCCGGCAGTCGGGCAGGGCGTCGAGCAGCGCGTCGGGGTCGAGGGGCGACGTGATCTGAAGAAACTGATCGGAAGCATTTTCCTTCAGCCTCACCACTTCGCGGGCAGTATCGGAAAGTGCTATGCCTTTTTCGGCGCAGAACATTACCAAAGCCTCCCTGTCGAAACGCTTTTGGCCTGCAACAAGGAATTTATCCCTGTCGCCGTAAAATACAAGGCCCATGATCCGCCACATATCGTTCTGCAGGTTGGGATAATAAAAATCCATAGACCACCGCGCCCTCGGCGGCGGAAAACTCCCCAGCATAAGCAGCCGCGCCCCCGCCGGCAGGAACGGTTCGAGGGGGTGTTTTTCGGAAGCGGACGGCTCTGCCGGACACTTTTCGGGAAATTATGTCTATCGTTATAGCATCAATTTGAGAAAGAATCGGGAACTGCATCATCAATTCAGTCATTTTGCCAAACACTTGCCGCACACGTTCTTTTCCGGGCAATCCGGCATTATCAGCTAAATGCTTATCCAACTCAGTAAAAATTGCTTTTTGGATATTTT